>VAPK010251296.1_pt1 | contig 26878 bp, 25 predicted proteins | sample 3395031 | NCBI WGS metagenome assembly VAPK01 (sample SAMN08290443, study PRJNA428436) | hydrothermal vent metagenome | isolation source: Deep-sea hydrothermal vent chimney 1 | place: Pacific Ocean: Juan De Fuca Ridge
ACCGTGGAATGAGTAAGGATTTGAAGACAAAGATGATCATTTATTATTTAGAAAACCACTGAAAAACAGCTAAAAAAGCACCCGTTTTTGCCATTAACTCACATTTTCCAATAACCAATCACTGAAATGCGAAGGATTGATGGCAAAAAATACCCATTCAATAGCAAATAAGATGCCGAGCAAGATAAGGTAATGTTTATGGGAGAGTTTCATCATGTGCCCTTTCATAAGATAGCTTAATCATAACACTGTATATGATAGCCACAAAAAAGGGCGCTTTCGCACCCTTTTCTAGCGTCGTTTAAAGTTGCTTATTGTGCTGCTTTCAAGGCATCCATCTCGGCCTGTAAATCGAATAGCAGTTCTTTCAAATTGCCGATATCTTGCTTGAGATTACGAACGGTTTGCGAATTGTGTGCAATGGCTTCTCGCATTTCAGGGCTGATAGCGCCATCAATGGCTTCTCGTTCTTTACCACGTGCGGTTGCAAGCACGGTTGCTACGTCAATCACTAACCAGTCACGACGTTCATTGCCTGTTTGCGGATCAAGATAAAATGCTTGGCCTGAATCTAAAGCAACTTGTCCGATGAGCTTAGAAGATGCGGTTGCACGAACACCCGGCAAGAGTGGATTCGCGCGGCGATCAATTTCTTGGTTGGTGGCTTTATCTTTTTTGGAGTAGGGTTCATGCATAATACCGAAGATAATATTGAGCTTGCCATTTTGAAGGAATACACGGCCCGTATTTGTTTTCCGGGAATTACCTAATGCGCCAGGGTGAGAGCCGATAGTCACAAAATTAACATCTTCTCCTGCTTGCGCAAGTGAAAGCCCTTGGGTAAGCGCGCGGCTTAATACTTGTTGCTCACCCACTGAGAATATCGGATTTTCTCTACGACGAAGGGCAATCCGCTCGCTGACATAAAGCGAACTAAGGATAGTACGCATATCGGCTTCTGTGATCCCAGAAGGATGCGAGTTTGCAGGATTAGGCACATCGCTATTCACTACTTTGACATATTGATAATCGGAGGCTTCCCATAGGGTACGATTGGCGACACTGGGATCGACGTTACGCTTGAATGGGCTACTACAACCTGCCAGCACAATACTGAGCAGTAAGATAAGGCTAAGGCCGAAAGGCTTGTGAAAAGAGCTTGTTTGCATGATGTTTCCTTATGAATCTTTTATTTCGTTTTTGGGCGGACGATTTCCGTGTTTTTTTGTTCCCGACATAATAACGCTTGCACGGCTTCTCGGGGGTCATGACCTTCAAATAATATATTACAGACCTGCTCAACGATAGGCATTTCTACATTAATTTGTTTTGCACGCAGTAAGACTTCGCGTGCAGCATGCATGCCTTCAACGGTTTTGCCGACTTTGTTAATTGCGGCTTCGACACTATCGCAGCTTGCTAAGGCCAGCCCGAGCTGGCGATTGCGACTTTGATCATCGGTGCAGGTGAGAATTAAATCGCCAATGCCCGACAAGCCGATTAAGGTATCTGTTTGCGCACCGAGCCGGCTGCTGAGGTGCAAGCTTTCAGCAAGACCACGGGTAATTAATGCTGCGCGTGCATTGGCGCCAAATCCGAGTCCATCCGAAATACCAGCAGCAATGGCCAGTACATTTTTAACCGTGCCACCGATTTGTACGCCCATAATGTCATTGGTCGTGTAAACGCGTAGCGTGGGCTGGTGAAGCGTGGTCGCTAGCGCGGCCGCAAAATCTTCATCCAATGAAGCGACCGTGAAGGCGGTGGGGAGTCCTTTAGCCACTTCGGCCGCAAAGCTGGGGCCAGAAATGATGGCAAGCGGATGATGTTCGCCAAGGATGTCGCGGGCCGTATCATGCAAGAAGCAACCGGTATCAGGCGTGAGGCCTTTGGTTGCCCAGCTGACGGGTGTATTAGCTGCAATATAGTGTTTTACCTCGGCAAGGCAGTCGGTAAAAGCAATGCTGGGAACAGAGACCAATACATGCTTTGCTTGCACTAATGCATCGGCAAGATTGGCTTCAATTCGTAGGCTATCAGGAAAAGAAACGCCCGCAAGATAGCGGGCGTTTTCTCGATTTTTGGCCATTGACGCAAGTTGTTCAGGATCGCGTCCCCATAAGATGACATTGTGGCCATTACGCGCAATAGCAATGGCCAGCGCGGTGCCCCATGCCCCCGCACCTAATACAACGGTAGGGGAGAGATTGGACAAGGGCGCGATAGGTGCCATAACGAGTAGGTTTTAGTGGGTTGTGCCGTCAGATTTTTCAGTGGCCGCTGCTTGTTGCGCTTGTTCCACTTGCTGCGCATATAAGGCATCAAAATTAACGGGTGCCAATACGAGTTGTGGGAAGCCACCCTTAAGCACGATGTCTGAAATAACTTCACGGGCGAAGGGGAATAAAGTGTTTGGACAATAGCTACCAACTAGCGGGCCCATTTCGTTAGAAGAATAACCTTTTAGCGTGAATACACCCGCTTGTTGTACTTCAACAAGGAAGGCCACTTTATCTTCAACTTTAGCCGTAACGGTCACCGATAGGGTGATTTCGTGTGTATCTTCATCTAGCTTGTTGTAAGTGTTGCTCAGCTGTAAATCAAGCTCAGGCTTCCATTCTTCACGGAAAATATTCGGTGAATTTGGTGTTTCGAATGAGATGTCTTTGGTGTATATTTTTTGAATCGTAAACGTTGCTGCTTGTTGTTCTGTTGATCCGTTGTCGTTCTCAGCCATGATATGTCCTAAAAATAATTAAAATTATGACAGCGCCAATAGGCTGTCGAGTTGTTTATTACGATCTAAGGCGACCAAATCGGTATAACCACCGATCGCATCGCCATTAATAAAAATTTGTGGCACAGTGCGTTGTTTGCTTCTCGCCATCATTTCGTCACGCTTCTCCGTATCACGATCAATACGAACTTCGGTATAGTCGGCGCCTTTGCGTTGTAATAGCTGTTTAGCCATGACGCAGTAGGGGCAGATGCCGGTAGAGTAAATTTCAATTGTTGCCATTATTCGCTCAATTTATCGTGTTGTATTTAGGTAAATAGGGGCAGTTGTTCCATTTTCCAACCCTGGATGCCGCCTTTAAGCACATAAACTTCATTAAAGCCGTTTTCTTGGAACTGGCTCGCCGCGGTTTGTGCGCGCTGTCCAGAGGCACAAACGAGGATGACAGGCTTATCAGGGCCTTTAATTTTTTTAATTTTTTCAGCAAGATCATCCAGCGGAATGTTTTTTGATTCGGCAATATGCCCCTGGCCAAATTCATCCATACTCCGCACGTCAATAAAACGGCCTTTATGCTGGTTGATTAACATCGTTGCTTGCGTACTGCTGATAGTATTGCTTGCACCGCCGCGGAGGATTTGGCTTAGTAGCATGCTGGATAGAATGGCAAAAGTCAGCACAAGCATCCAATGATTGCCAATAAATTCGTTCAAATGTTCCATTAAAACTTTCCTGAAATTCAAAGGTGGCGGCATGATCTGTCACCACAAAACTGCTATATAATACACGGGATTGGATACATATACATAGATATAGAATAGAAGGGAAAAGTATGGCTGATGCGCGGCGACCTTTGGCGCTGATTATTTTAGATGGCTGGGGTGTGAGGGAACCCGCAATAGATAATGCGGTGACAACGGCAAACACCCCTGTTTGGGATAAATTATGGCAACAGATGCCGCATACCTTGATCAATGCGTCGGGTGCGGCGGTCGGCTTGCCAGGCGATCAAATGGGCAATTCTGAAGTTGGCCATATGAATATGGGCGCAGGGCGCGTGGTGTATCAGGAGTTTACCCGGGTGAGCCGTGCTGTGCGTACGGGGTCTTTTTTTACGAATCGCACATTGACGGATGCCGTTGATCATGCCCTAGCAGAAGGTAAAGCACTTCATATTTTAGGCTTGCTCTCACCTGGCGGGGTGCATAGCCACGAGACTCATTTACAGGCAATGGTTGCGCTCGCGGCGCAGCGGGGATTGAAAAAAGTATATGTGCATGCGTTCTTGGATGGTCGAGATACCCCTCCCAAAAGCGCAAAACGCTCAATCGAAGCAATGGAAGCGCATTTCAAGTCGGCGGGCGTAGGCCAATTTGCATCCGTTATTGGTCGGTTTTATGCGATGGATCGGGATCAACGCTGGCAGCGTGTGAACAAGGCTTATCAGCTCATTACGCGAGGCGAAGCTGGTTTTCAAACAGAAGATGCATTGGCGGCTTTGGATGCGGGCTATGCGCGGGATGAGACCGATGAGTTTGTGCAAGCGACGGCGATTGTCCCTGCTGGCGATGCGCCAGTAACCGTGGAAGAAGGCGACGTTGTTGTCTTTATGAATTTCCGTTCAGATCGCGCGCGGCAACTCACAGAACTATTTATTTCACCTGAATGTGGGGAAGGGGCGCGTAGTCAGCCCATGGTGCCGGTTTATTTTGTTTCATTAACGGAATTTAGCAGTGAATTTGATGTACGGGTGGCCTTCCCGTCAGAAAAAATACCGAATGTGTTGGGGCGACACTTGTCGCAGCTAGGGTTGCGACAATTACGGATTGCAGAAACAGAGAAATATGCCCATGTCACCTTCTTCTTTAATGGCGGTCGTGATAAGCCCTATGAGGGAGAAGATCGGATTTTAGTGCCCTCTCCGGCGGTATCAACCTATAACTTAAAGCCAGAAATGAGTGCCGAAGAAGTGACCGACAAATTGATCGAAGCGATTGCAGTGCAACAATATGATGTCATTATTTGTAATTATGCCAATGCCGATATGGTGGGGCATTCGGGTGATTTTGCCGCCGCGGTGAAGGCGATTGAGTTTTTGGATATCTGCCTTGGGCGGGTATGGGATGCGATGCAACAGGTGAATGGCCAAATGTTGGTCACTGCTGATCATGGTAATGCTGAAATGATGCAAGATACCTCAACAGGGCAACAGCACACAGCACACACATCGAATCTTGTGCCCTTGTTGTATGCGTCGGATGTCGTTATTGAAGGCCACGAAGCACACTGTTTAGAGGGCGGTGTATTAGCCGATATTGCGCCCACGATGTTATCGTTGATGGGCTTGATGATCCCGCATGAAATGACCGGCCATCCCCTAATAGAATTTAGACCAGAATCAAATAGTGAATAAGCCGCGGTGGATTAACATGAGCAGGGTTTTATGGGCGGCAATGGCGTTCGTTGGGGCGATATACTGCGTTGCTGCCCCCGCTGCAGATTCTGTAGCAGATTCGAAGGCCAAGCTGAGTGATTTGAGCGCAACGGTCAAAACCCAACAAGCAGAATTAAAAGCCGCCAAAATGTCACAAAAAGCGTTACTGGCTTTGCAAGAAGATGCAGCAAAAGCAGAAACAGAAATCAGCCAAGTGTTGCTGAGCTTGCAGGGAGAGGTTTCTGCCCAAGCAGAAAAGCTCGCGATGTTAACCGCGGCGCAGGAGAATACGTCGAAACAGCAAGCGAAGCATATGGCGGTGTTAGTGACCCAACTACGCGCTATTCAGCGGCAGGCACAGCCTAATTACTTGCAAGCATTATTGAGCCAAGATGATCCTGCAGAGGTGGCGCGTGGCCTGACGTATTACCGTTATTTTCATCAGGCACGTGCCGATCAAATGGCGGATGTGTCAGCAAAATTAGCGGCGTTGACCGAGCAAAAGCGGACCGTTGTTATCGAGCAAGCACGTTATCAAACGTTGTTTGAAACGCAGCAAGAAAAACAGCAGCAATTAGCGGCGCATAGCACTGAGCGTGGCATTGCAGTTGCGGCATTGGATAAGAAAATAGCCTCACAAGATGTCGCGCTGGCGGCATTAAAAACACAGCAGCAAACATTAGAAAAGGTGATAAAAACCTTAAATAGAAAGCCGCCGCCAAAACCTAAGCCGCCAGAAAAAGTAACGCCAGAAAAATCAACCTCAGCGAAACCCACTCCAGAAAAACCCAAGCCAAACCCGCCAAAAGTAAATGGTAAAGCACGACAATGGCCAATAGAAGGCAAGATGCTTGCGCGTTATGGCAGCCGCCGGAGCAGCAGTAAATTAAAATGGCAGGGGATTATGATTGCGGCAAAAACAGGGCAGAAAGTCTCGGCTGCGGCCGCGGGGCGCGTGGTGTTTGCCGATTGGATGCGGGGCTTTGGTTCGCTATTAATCGTTGAGCATAGCAATAATTATATGACGCTTTATGGCAATAATCAGGCACTTTTGCGTAAAGTAGGCGACAAAGTAGCGGTGGGTGATTTGCTGGCGTATAGTGGCAACGATGGTATTCGGCCGTATGCGGGCTTATATTTTGAAGTGCGGCGGAAAGGGAAGCCGATTGATCCCGTTCGCTGGTTAAAATAGCAAAAGCATCAATGTAGCCTAAAAATATAGATAATTTGAAAGACAGGAAGAGATATGCATTTTTTAAAACATAAAACAGGCTTGGTTCTGACAGGCGTGATTGCAGGTGTTGTATTGGCGTTTGGGTCAGCCGTGTTGGCAGAAAAACCTATGGATGCTGTGTTACCCGCGAACGCTATGCCCGATATTCCATTCAAAGAATTGCGTGCTTTTTCAGAAGTGTTTGGGCGCATTAAATCGAGCTATGTTGAGCCAGTTGATGATAAAGAGCTGCTAGAAAATGCGATTAAAGGCATGCTAGCAGGTCTGGATCCACATTCTACGTATTTAGATACCAAAGGATATAAATCCTTGCGCGAAGGCACCTCAGGCGAATTTGGTGGCCTTGGTATTGAAGTCACGATGGAAGATGGCTTTGTGAAAGTCGTGTCGCCGATTGATGATACCCCTGCGGCGGAAGCTGGTTTGGAAGCGGGTGATTTTATTGTCCGCTTAGATGATGTGCCTGTGAAAGGCATGACCTTAGGTGAAGCCGTTAAATTAATGCGCGGCAAACCAGACACGGATATTGAGTTGCTGGTGGCGCGTGAAGGCGAAGAACCGTTTACGGTCATCATTACCCGCGCGGTTATCAAAGTGCAAAGCGTTAAAAATAAAATGCTAGAAGCCGGTTATGGTTATTTACGGATCAGCACCTTCCAGCATCGTACGGGTGTCAATGTGCGTGAAGCGATTGCAGAAATGCAGGCGGAAAGCGATGGTGAATTAAAAGGATTGGTATTGGATTTACGCAATAACCCAGGCGGTCTGTTACAAGCGGCGGTAGATGTATCGGATGCGTTTGTGAAAAAAGGTTTATTGGTTTATACCGAAGGTCGGATCCCTGATTCTTCCTATAAGTTTAAAGCGAAACCCATTGATTTGCTGCATGGTGCGCCGATGGTGGTATTGGTTAATGGCGGATCGGCATCTGCCTCTGAAATTGTGGCCGGTGCGCTGCAAGATCATAAACGCGCCGTGATTATGGGCGATCAAACCTTTGGTAAAGGCTCGGTGCAAACCGTGATGCCGTTAACGGATGAAACTGCGGTTAAAATCACCACTGCGCGGTATTTCACGCCATCAGGTCGTTCCATTCAAGCAGAAGGCATCACGCCGGATATTATTTTGACTGGGCTTAAAGTCACCGCGGCAGAAAAATCTAAATTTGAGCGCACGCGCGAGGAAGATTTAACCGGCCATATCGATAAAGGCGAAGCAGAAAAAGCAGATAAGCCAAAGGCCGGAGATAAGGATAAAACGGATACGGCAGATAAAGAGGATAGCGCCAAAGAGGATGAAGCGGAAGCAGAAAATCTCGCGGTCACCGACTATCCCTTGTCTGAAGCCTTGAACCTGTTGAAAGGGATTAATGTTTTTAAATAAAAGCCAAGTTCATCCCGCTCGTTTAGAGCGGGGTGAGGGTTAGCTACCCTTTTACGGATAGGTTAACTTCGTGTTAAATTGAGTTCGCAAACCTAAGATATTTGTAATGATTACAGGATGTACGCATGATGAAAAAACAACTTCTCTTGTTGGTAAGTTTATTTAGTTTTAGCCCACTGAGCCAGGCAGTTAGCATCAATGAGCATGGTCTTGGCGAAGTTTTATTATTCCCGTTTTACACCGCCGCCTCAGGCAACGATACCCTGATTAACCTGCGTAACGAGACCAATCAAGTCAAAGCGGTTAAACTCTTCATCCTAGAAGGTATGAATGGAGAAGAAGTGTTAGAAATGGCGCTTTACCTTTCTCCGTTTGACCACTGGTCTGTCGTTATCACCGCAGATAACGAAGGCGCCACCATCAGAACACAAGATACCTCCTGCACCCTCCCCAGTATTCCGCCAGCAGGGCGCGCGCTGACCGATGTATTTTTTAACGCAGATAGCGTCAATGATCTGAGCCGCACCCGAGAAGGCTATGTCAAAGTGATTGAAATGGGCGTGGTGACCGATGGCGCCAATAACCTGGCCGCCGCCGCCACCCATCTTAACGGCACCCCTGCTGATTGCACCGCCCTTGCCGCTGCTTGGGCCGATAATGGCGTTTGGCAAACTGATCCCACCACCGATATGGCCCCTATTTCGGGCGGCTTATCGGGTTATGGTGTGTTGCTTAACGTTAATCAAGGCACTAGTGCCAGCTATAATGCCACCGCCCTCTCTGGCTTTGCCACTGGCGCCATCTTGCATGCCATGCCGGGCCTCCCCCAGCCCACCTTAAATGATGCCGATCCGATTGCCAAATTCATTGATAACGACACTTTTTACAGCATCAACACCGCCACCGGCCTAGATGCCGTGAGTGCCCTTTTTATGGCGGATACGCTGTCCAATGACTTTGTGCTTGAACCGACGATTAATGCGGGCACCGACTTTGTGCTCACCTTTCCGACCAAACATGATTATGTCAATGGGCAGATAGATGGTGTAGGAGAACCCGTCGCTTTGGCGCCGTTTAGCCAGCCTTGGGATGCGAGTGCGTCGCAAGCGTGTGAGCAGATTGAATTTACATACTACAATCGGGAAATTCTTCAGGAGTCTCCTTTTACAAATCTTTTCGGGGAGGAGGCCTTGCCCAGGCCCCGATCTTTCTTTGCGTTTTGTACAGAAACGGCAATATTTAGTTTTAATAATGCAGATGTCTTAGGTGCACAAGAATCGGGAGGCAATATCGCTTTTAATTGGAACTTAATTTTGGGCATCGAGAATGGTTGGATGAACCTAGATTTCTCGGAGAACCTAGATCCGGAGGTGGTAACGGGCCCACGAGAATTAGTGGCCACGGGACACACCTTATCCGGCCTGCCCGTTATTGGTTTTGCCATCCAAAAATATGTGAATAGTACTTTGATTGTGGATGGCCAAACGGTGTTGTCTAACTATGCTGGTGCTGTGCCGCATCATATTAGCCGTCGTATTTTTTAAAGGATATCAGCCAATGAGATTAGGGATAAAACAAGCAGGCTATAGGGGGCTATTATTTGCTAGCTTAATCAGCAGCATGCATGCTGCTCATGCTGTTAGTGTGGATGAACAAGGGCTTGGCGAAGTATTGCTTTTCCCCTTTTATTCGGTGGTGAATGGAAACGATACCACCATCAATATAGTCAACACTCGTAATGAAGTTAAAGCCGTTAAAGTGCGTTTTCGAGAGGGGATGAATGGCAAGGAAGTGTTGAATTTTAATTTATATTTAGCCCCGTTTGATCACTGGGCGGGTGTTATTACGCGAGACCCCAATGGCGACGGGGCGCTTTTTAAAACACAGGACACCTCCTGCACCGTGCCAGCCTTTTCTGCGGCAGGCCAACCTTTCAATCCCGTACTGTTTGCAGCAGACAGCAATAATGGCGCGCAACGCACCCGAGAAGGCTATATTGAAATGATTGAAATGGGCGAGGTGGTGGATGGCGGAGCGAACACTTTTGCTTCGGATGCTACTCATATTGCAGGCGTGCCGGCTGATTGCGGGAGTTTGCGTAATGCTTGGGGTGGGGGTGGGGCTTGGCTAACTGATCCAACGGTTGATATGTTACCGAACACCGGCGGTCTCTATGGCTATAGCTTTCTGCTGAATGTAAACGCAGGCACGGCGGCGGCTTATAATGCCACCGCCCTATCTGGTTTTGCGCCGGCGGCAGCTATTTTGCATGCGCGCCCAGGTAATATAGAGCCTAGCTTAAACGCGGCCGATCCGATTGCCAAGTTGATTGATAACGATACTTTCTATAGCATCAATACCGCCACGGGGCTGGATGCCGTGAGCGCCGTGTTGATGAAAGAGACAATAACGAATGATTTTGTATTAGAGCCGACAATTAATGCGGGCACCGACTTTGTGCTGACTTTTCCGACCAAACATGATTATGTGAATGGGCAGGTGGATGACGCAGGCGAACCTATCGCCTTAGCGCCGTTTACGTCGCCTTGGGATGCTGCCGCATCTGAAGCGTGTGAGGAAATTGACCTTATATACTATAATCGGGAAACGCATGCAGAAACTCCTGTTTCCTATCTACCACTACGGCCGCCAGTTTTTCCAGCGCTTTGCACAGAAACAACGATATTTACTTTTAATAATGCAGATGTGCTGGGCGCACAAGCATCAGGCGGTAATCTTAGCATGAATTTAAATTTACTAGCGGGCATGGTGAATGGCTGGATGACGTTAGGTTTTGTTCCTCAGATAAATGGTTCTCCAGCAGATTATCGGAAATTAACTGCCACAGGGCACACTTTATCAGGCCTACCCGTTATTGGCTTTGCCATCCAAAAATATGTGAATAGCACTTTGATTGTGAATGGCCAAACGGTATTATCAAATTATGCAGGCATTGTAGACCATACCGCTACACGGTCGATCACGACACCTTAAGCCATAAAGAAGCGGCTGATGTGTTTGATTAGCTGTGGATTCAGCGAATCGGTGCGGATATTGGCATCACATAGCGCGCTGCGAAAGCCGAGATAGTCGGCGCCTAAGGGCTGGAGGTGTTCAATATCATTTAAGGTTAATGCCCCTGCTAGGCCGCAGAGGAGTGATTGGCGATGAGCCGCTTTGATGAAGTGAGCAAGCTGGTCTTTATCCCAATGGTGAAGCAAGCCTTGACCATTTTTGATGGCGGTATCGATCATCGCTCCCTGAAATCCCGCCTGTTTTAATCGTGCCAAATCAACATCAACGGGGTAGCGATCTGCAAAGAGCACTGCGATCACCGGTGTGTTTAATGTGTGTAGCGTTGGCGTTAAATCCAGGAAGCATTGTATGAGCCCGGCTTCTGGGAATAAGCCAATTTTTAGATAATCGACGCCGGTGGCGGCCATTGCCTGCAGCTTGGGGATGATGATATCGGCTTGCATGGGCAGATCGCCAATGGTGGCACTGGTTTGGCTAGGTAAATTGTTTTGCTTCACCCATGCAACGATCTTGGTCACTTCTGTGGTTTCTAAGGCCCCTAGCGCGCCTGCTGAGGGGTTTTTGAGGTCTATTAGTGATGGGAGAGCGTCGATGAGGATTTTTGCCTCTGACAGCGATTTAATGCTGGCAAGCCATTGGGAGGTGGGATGGGTGTGTTGCCCTTCGAGGGCCTCAGGCCGAACGGTTGTTATTAAATCAATCAATCTCAATCCCTGCTGTTTTGATTTTAGCCATCAGCCAGCCCCAGGCTTCTAATTCTCGTGGACCCGCTGTTTTTTCAATCGCAATCTGGAGATAAGCAATTTCTTGTTGGATTTTCTCGGCTGGCAGCATCTTTAATCGGCTGGTGAGCACTGCCGCTTCAATCACGGCGCTTTGGGCACGATTGAAGCCACGGAAGGGCGCATGGGTTTCATTATGCACGATCTTGCACTTAAATTTTGTACGTGGATCACCATCGATGAATTCGACCACTTCTAGCTCGCTATGGGCGAGCGCTTGGGCGAGATAACCGCCTTTTATTTGTTGGCAACCTTTGCTTGCCCAGTCGCGATGGCCAGTGAGGGCCCCCGCGAACACGCGGACATCATCGGTGTAGTTAATCGTGCATTGGCGATGGCGTTTTAGGTTGTCAAATGTGGCCGAAGGCTTGAAAGGTTGGATTAAAATGTGAGCGCCCACTTCTTCTATTCCCATGGGTGCATAATGCATTGTGCCATCATCGCGCAGTGTGCCGATAATGACTTCGTGGATTTTAAATTTCAGCTGTGCCACAGGCGCGATCCTTTTTTTATACCCAAGTAATTTGGAATTGCAGGTTTCAGAGTTTAGCACGCGCGTCAGAACAAGGCGTAATGTGCAGGCAATGACTCGTCCTTGTCAAACATTACAACGCAGTTATGGCGCGCGTGCTAATCTTCCGTAGGGCAAGAGGATAAACCACACTCTTCGTCGTTATAAATACTTGAATTATAAAAACTAATCCTGCGCATTTATGCCTAGAATAGTGAGGCTTCTCCTCTTGCTGAAATCTGCAATTCCAAGTTACTTGGGTATATCATCAAATGTGGTGCCGGCTTCTTTTTGTTGGGTGAGATCCGCTGCTTCCGTTTCAGGGGTGGCACAACCCCAGGTGAGCGGTTCATCTTGGGTATAGCGTTTGCCGAGTTGCCAAGCAATTTCGGCGCGACCGAGTTCAACGCCGAGATAAAAAGCATGGCCGGTATCATCATCTTTGAGATCGAGTTTGGGATAGAAATCGAAGGGATCGCTATGTTGATGGATGCCATCGCGGTTGAATAAATGGATGCCTTGTTCGCTGAGTTTAATGCGATAGCTGGGATCTTTAATTTGGCTGGCGAGTTCTGCAATGCTGTCTACTGTATCGGGGAAGGGCCGGCGTTCATGGAGCGAGAGCAGGGCATCGCTATAATCTCGTGGCAGCGCATCATCTTGTTTGGCGGCATACATCATCCGGCGCGCCTTATCGGCTTCTGTAATCGCGCGGCGGGCATGGGGGCTCACTTCGGTGGCGAGCACATTGCCAATATTCAGCTCGGAGATAATGCCAAATAACAGGGCATTGATGCCGTTGGTATCGGCATCGGTGAGTTCGGTGAGATTGCCGATGCCCATCATGATATTGGCATCTGGATGGCGTTCACGGAGGCTGTGATAGCGCATAATGGAGTTGGTAAAGCCAAAATGAATCGGCTCAATAATCGGATCGGCGATCCAAGCTTTGCCTTGTTTTTCCATCGCTGCCATGGCGCGTTCTAGGGAGGCGAGATCGCCGCGTTCGGCAGGCACGAGGATCGGAATGGCATTGCCTTCTTCGGCGATATGCAGGGTGTGTTCGGTTAGGCTGAGCAAATAGTCGGCACCAGCACGGTTAGCGCGGATCAGATCGGATTCGTTAAGTGAATCGACGCTGACTTTAAAGCCTGCTTCATGTAAAGCGGCAATCGCTTCCTCCATCAGTGGGAAGGGTTCTTCTGGCAGGCAACCAATATCAATCACATCCGCACCTGAGGCACGGTAATATTCGGCGCGCGCTAAGATGCTTGTAATATCACGTTCAGGCGCATCAACAATTTCAGCAAAGATTTGCACGCTATGCTGGCTGAGATCGGGTTGTTTGCGTGCTTTACCGAAAAAAAGCGGTAAATCGGCCACTTCATCGGGTCCACGCACAAATTCCACCCCAAAATGGGCATTGAGTGCATCGAGATCGCCGCGACAGCGACCGGGCAGGATAACCTGCTCGATGCCAGTAAGATCGTCGGGCTTTAATCTCCGGAGCAGCATTTTATCGGTAATCAATGCGGCCACGCTGACGCCAAACACATGCACACGATGTTCAAAATCAAGCGGCGCCATATCATCGAGCACGCGGCGCAAATTATTTTCAGCAAGCTTGCCAGTGAGGAATAATCGAGACACGGGTATTTTTAATCTAGCTCAGCAAGGCGTGAATGCAGTGCGGCGAGTAAAAGCTCGGGATTTTCAACCACGGTGGTCGCTTCAAATGAACGCAGCTTGTGCGTGTGCTGCAAATCAACTTCACGTGGCCATAGGCGGACAACGCGGTCGGGTGCGGGGGTATCCATTTCAGGTTCGGTATCGCAGGCAAGCACAATGCTCGGAATACGACATTTTCCCGCTTGGGCATAGATATTGGTGACTAAGGTATCAGACAGGCCCAAGACCATCTTTGCGACCGTATTCGAGGTGGCAGGGGCGACCACGAGGGTATGATAATCGCCACGGTAAAATAATCCCACAGGTGGCGAGCTGGCGGCGCGATCGCGATACACGCGGCTGTCGCTATTGATAGCACGGGGATCATGGCCATACATACGAATCACTTCTTCACCCGCGCGGCTATAAAACAGGTCAACATGCTCAAGATCACGAATGATATCGAGGCATTCTTCAAGATAGTGGCCTGAGCCGGTAACGGCCCATGCGATGCGTGGTTGTTCTGGTGGCGGTTGCATATTGATACAGCTCACATAGTGGGTAAAGGTGTCCATTTTGACAGAGTCTGAGGAGAGAGTAAAAAAATAGCGATAGGTGGCGTGGGTGCAATCAGGTAAAATGGCAGGATAAAGCGTTATTTAAAGGATATAAAAATGGCTGTTGAAGAAAAACGAATTCCTAAAATTGTCGTCGTGGGTGGTGGTGCTGGCGGGCTTGAGCTGGTCACCAAACTGGGCAGAAAGCTGACTAAAAAAGGCAAGGCAGAAGTGACCTTGATTAGCAGCACGTCTACCCATATCTGGAAGCCCTTATTGCATGAAGTGGCGGCGGGGACATTGGATTCTCACGAAGATGAAATTGAATACCTTAGCCAAGCAAAGTATGGCCACTTCCGCTTTCGCTTAGGTAAAGTGGATGGCATTGACCGCGATAAAAAAGAAGTCAGCGTTGCGCCCACTTATGACGAATTAGGCGAAGAATTGATTCCGCGACGTACCTTTGAATATGATTATTTAGTGATGGCAGTGGGTAGTGTGAGTCATGACTTTAAGATTGAAGGCGTTAGCGAACACTGTTTATTTTTAGATAACACAAAACAGGCAGAAGCCTTTCAAACACAATTGATGAATACCTATGTGCGCGCCTCCACCCAGCCCAATGAGGATGGCAGCACCTGCATGAATATCGCCATTGTTGGTGCTGGCGCAACTGGCACCGAGCTCAGCGCACAATTGCATGAAGTGTCGCATTTATTGAGCACTTATGGTCTCGATGTGAAGCCAGAAGACGTTAAGATCACCTTGATTGAAGCAGCAGACCGTATTCTACCTGGCCTGCCAGAGAACTTATCGGCGGCGACAGAGCGTGAACTAAGCAAATTAGGGATTAGCGTATTGACCAATGAGCGGGTGAATGAAGTGACGCCTGATGCGATTAAAACAGAAAGTGGCAAAACGATTCGCGCCAGTATTAAAGTGTGGGCGGCGGGCATTAAAGCGCCAGATTTTTTGAAAGATCTTGCTGGGTTAGAAACGAATTGGATGAATCAGCTGGTGGTGAAACAAACGTTGCAAACCACTTTTGATGACGATATTTATGCGATTGGTGATTGCTGTGCTTGTAAGTGGCTTGGCCAAGAGGGCAATGTGCCGCCGCGTGCGCAAGCGGCGCATCAAATGTCATCATTAGTGTATAAATCTATCTTAAAACGGATGGCGGATAAGCCGGTGCCGGAATATACCTATCATGACTATGGTTCATTGGTGTCGCTAGGGCGTTATAGTACGGTCGGCAACATGATGGGCGGTATCAGTCAAGGTAGTTTGAAGATCGAGGGTTTTATGGCCAGAATGATGTATTTATCGCTCTATAAAATGCACCAAGTTGCCTTGTTTGGCTTCTTCCGCGTCGGCATGCTCACGATATCGCATTTCTTCAGACGTAGTGTGCATCCGAATATTAAATTGCATTGATGGTTTGGTTTTGTTTGCCGGACGGTGTGCGAGCATGGAGCAGTAGACGCGGATGCTTATCCGACTGTGGGTTAAGCACAAGTTACATTCTTATTAAGGCTCACGATGCTTCGATTAATTATCGGATTAATTGAAACACCGTGAGGAAATAATGATTGTTATTTACGAAACTTTCCGCTGCATTCGATAACCAACGAATCCTAAAGAGAGTATTAATAACAATAGAGCCCATTTTGAAAGGCTCGGTATCGCTGCCGCTACAAGGGATGGGGCAGCGGTACCAATAAATACAGTCATTGCTAACGTTCCTGGCGCACCGCCGTAATTATCTGTTGTGAAAGAAGTTGGTAAAGCCGTTTCATCTACGTCATTTAAATCGATACCGGTTACCACGAGTGAACCTGTCCAACTGATCGTGTTACCCGCGACAAAGGTAAAATTGGTAGCGCCATCGACACCTACCCCAAAATCATCATCTGGTGTACCACTGCCATCATTATCAATATAAGCTTCGTCAATGTTTCTAGTAACACCTGCTATAGTCAAGGTTGCGCTGCCGACAACGGTAGTAATCTCTTGGTCGTTTAATGTGGTGTAATCACCGATATTCTGCCATGCGTCATCATTAGCGATCCCAATTCCGTCCTCAAAAAATCCAGCAAGACCAGCCACGGACGAGCCTCTAAACTCCCAAGTGGTTTGACCGCTGCCCGGGGTGCCCGTGATGTACACTTCTAGGGCGGCATGGGCGGCGCTTGAACAAACCAATAAAGTTGAAGTTAATAGCAAAAGCTTTAATGTTCTAGTTAGCATGTATTTATCTCCACAATGTGTGATAGCAGGTCTATTTTAAATAGGAATTAATTCTTAGATAGCATTTGTTTAGAAGAATTAGACGTAAATATACTATATACAACATAATATTGTAAAGAATGTCTTATGTTTGGGGAAGTGTCTGTCTGTAATTCGGCCTCACTACAAATAGCCTATGAGTTGAATAAGCGCACAATGATAGACCTTGTTTAATCGTCCTTAAAAGACATCCGGCGGCTAATTTCATTGCCTGAAAGGCGATGTTTCAGAGCAGCGATAATATGGATAGCAATCAGGGTGATAAAGATGAAAGCTAAGATTTCATGCACTTGGCTAAATTGCTCTTTTAAGCCTTTATCGGCTTCGGCAAGGCGAGGGAGCTCCATACCCCAGAATTTGGTGGCATATTTGCTATAGATGGATTGCATAAAGCCAGAGAAAGGCATAGCAATCATTAGGCCATAGAGAACAAAATGCACGCCGTTTGCAGCTTTCTTCTGCCCTGTTGAGATGCTATTGGGTAACGTAGGCGCTTTATGGGTAACGCGCCAAAATACGCGTAGCAGGATGAGCATGGCAAGGGTGATGCCGATTGATTTATGCAATAGGAAATAAAATGCACGCACGCTTTCAACACCAGGTGGCAATTCATGTTTTTTGGGGAGCTCCACCATATAAAGCCCTAAGCCAATCATGGCGAAAATCATTAGGGCAATTAACCAGTGGAGTAGGATTTGGATGCGATCGTACTTCGGTGCAGCATTCAGGCTCATTTTGTTACCAATAATAGGGTTAAATATAGCCTTCCATCATAGAGGAAAAATCCTTATCTGACGATAAGGATTTTCCTTTATTTAGGGGTGAGGCATGCCTATAAAGGTGGCTATATGTCTAGATTAGATGCTTGTAATGCATGGGTCTCGATAAACTCACGACGCGGCTCAACCACATCACCCATTAAAATATTAAAGATTTCATCTGTTTCAATGGCATCATTAATGGTAACTTGCAGTAGGCGGCGTTTAGATTTATCCATGGTGGTTTCCCACAGCTGATCGGGATTCATTTCGCCTAGCCCTTTGTAGCGTTGTACGCTTTGGCCACGGCGCGATTCAGCAAGCAACCAATTAACAACACTAGCAAAGTCTTCCACTTCTTCGCTACGATCGCCGCGATGTACGACCGCGCCTTCGTCTGTGACTAGGCCATTAATTTTATCAGCGAAGCTAAGGATGCGTTGATATTCTGTGCTATCAAAAAATTCAACCGGGATGTGATGATGAGTATCAATGCCATGACGATTGAAACTGACATCAATTTGCTCAGAGCCATCGTCTGCCTTTTCCATTGTAAGGCCGTAGCTTGTACCGGGTGGTAAGCCCTTATTAAGGCGTGTTTCGATGCCTGAGAGCCACTCTGCGCTCTTTTTATCGCCAGTTTTAAGCTTGGGCACAGCTGCTTGGTAAATCAGTTGAGAGAGGAAGCTAGGGAAATAATGCTTGGCGAGGCGTGAAATGATCGCGGTGACCGTTTGATATTCTTTCACTAACGCTTCTAAAGCGCTGCCTTCAATGGCTTTGCCGCCACCCGATGGGAGAAGCGAGGCATTGTTCAAGGCTAACTCTGTAAGATAGGCTTCCATTTCAGCATCATCTTTTACATAACGCTCTTGCTTGCCTTTCTTGATTTTATATAGCGGGGGTTGGGCGATATAAAGGTAGCCACGCTCGATAATTTCTACGGTTTGACGATAGAAAAAAGTGAGCAATAAGGTGCGGATATGCGAACCATCGACATCGGCATCGGTCATGATGATAATGTGGTGATAACGTAACTTATCTGGATCATATTCGTCGGGGCCAATACCACAGCCTAAAGCCGTGATAAGCGTGCCAACCTCTTGAGAACTAATCATTTTATCGAAACGCGCACGTTCGACATTAAGGATTTTTCCTTTCAATGGCAGGATGGCTTGGGTACGGCGATCACGGCCTTGTTTGGCGGATCCACCGGCCGAATCCCCCTCTACGAGGAACAGCTCAGATAACGCTGGATCGCGTTCCTGGCAATCCGCCAATTTACCCGGCAAACCGGCAATATCTAAGGCGCCTTTACGACGTGTCAGTTCGCGTGCTTTACGGGCTGCATCGCGGGCTCTTGCGGCATCAATCATTTTCCCTGCAATTAACTTGCTCTCTGCTGGGTGCTCAACCAAATAGTTATGAAAATGTTCATTTACTAATGATTCAACAATCGTACGCACTTCAGAAGAGACTAATTTATCTTTAGTTTGAGAAGAGAATTTAGGATCGGGCACTTTAACAGACAGCACCGCCGTTAAGCCTTCGCGGGCATCATCACCGCTGGTAGAGACTTTCGATTTTTTCGCCAAGCCTTCTTTTTCAATATATTGATTGAGTGTGCGCGTCAGCGCGGCACGGAAACCGGCAAGATGGGTGCCGCCATCACGCTGTGGAATATTATTGGTGAAGCAATAAATATTTTCTTGGTAAGAATCATTCCATTGCATCGAGAGCTCAACAGTCATCCCATCCTTTTCACCGAAGATAGTGATAACTTGTTCATGCACGGCTTCTTTATTTTTGTTCAAATGTTCAACGAAAGCTGTGATTCCACCCTCATAGTGGAAGGTTTCAACTTCGTCGGTTCTTTCATCAGTCAGCACAATACGCACGCCAGAATTTAAGAAAGCAAGCTCTCGAATACGTTTTGCTAAGATGCTGCGTTCGAAGGTGATGTGGGTGAATGTTTTGTCACTCGGCCAAAATTGAATTTTGGTGCCCGTTTCATCTGTTTTTTCTTCTGCTTTTAACGGCGCATCAGGTTCGCCATGGGTATAAGATTGGCGATATACATTGCCGCTTCGGCCAATTTCAACGGTTAGTTTTTTTGACAGCGCATTAACAACTGATACGCCCACGCCATGCAAACCACCTGATACTTTATAGGAGTTATCATCGAATTTACCGCCTGCATGCAACACTGTCATAATCACTTCAACGGCAGAAATACCTTCTTCTTCATGAATATCAACAGGAATGCCGCGACCATTATCGGAGACGGAAACTGAATCATCAGGATGAATGCGCACATTGATTTCTGAGCAATGACCAGCAAGCGCTTCATCAATGGAGTTATCAAGTACTTCAAACACCATATGATGCAAGCCGGTGCCATCATCGGTGTCGCCGATATACATACCAGGCCGCTTACGGACCGCATCTAAGCCCTTTAGGACTTTGATGTTGGAAGAATCGTAACTTGGAGGGTTATCTTCAGTTGCCATGCGATTGCTGCTTCCTATAAAGGATAATATTAGTACCTCTAATTTTACTCTTTAATAACGTTCGGAGATAGGGGCAGGCCATCATTTTGTTTTTAGGATGGTATTAAGGAAGAAATTAAACTGTCGTAAACTGACCGTGTTCCACGTGAAACACCGCTGTGTTTTCTAAGTGTTTGATTTTATTTTGTAGCAATAAATCAGTGCTAGTAATAAATGCTTGTAAAGGTAAATCTGCAATAACATTGAGCACAGTTTGTTGATGAAGGGGATCTAACTCAGAGCTTAAATCATCTAATAATAGAATGCTTGGGCGGGCATTTTTTTCTGAAAGCAATTGTGCTTGGCTCATTCTTAATGCCAATGAAAATAACTTTTGCTGGCCACGGGAGAAAGATTCGGCCGGGTTATGGTCATTAATTTTGAACATCCAGTCGGCAGCATGTGCCCCTTGCCTTGTATAACCAAGGGCCATGTCTCGAGTTATATTTGTCGTCAATGTGTCTAGGAGTGAGGTGTTACTCGGCCAGCCAGATCGATATTTGAGTTCATATTTTGCATCTAAAAATTCAGGGCAGAGCAGTGGGAAGTAGTGTTGAAAATGCGTTTTTAATTCTGCTAATTGGCCTTGTCTGAGCTGATGGATAACCTCGCCATGGTCTGCTAAATGTGAATTCCATGTGCTAATTTCTTGCGTTGATTGATGCTGACGGATTGCTGAATTTCGCTGCTGGAGCGCACGACGGTAATGTTGCCATCGGATATGGAATTGTGGTTCCACGTGAAACAACCCCCAATCAAGAAGCTGTCTCCTGTATCGCGGGCCTTGCTCAAAAAACTGGTGACAGTTGGCAGGAATGAGTTGCAAAGGCAGGTAAGTGGCAAGCTCGGATAGACGTTTTACGGGCTGTCTATTTAGCCTGATTTCGGGAGAGGAGGCTGTATTCGCATACTGCAACCCAAGCGGTGTATCCGTTCCAGAATCGCTTGAAGTGGCCAAGATCCGAAGCTGGTTTTCATCATATTGCAAAGCATGTTTGATATTGCGGGCACGGAATGAACGACCCAAAGCAAGCAGGTGAATCGCTTCTAATAGGCTAGTTTTTCCGCTGCCATTTGGGCCTAAAATCAGGTTAATACCTTTGCTAGGTTCAAGCGATGCATGGCTTATATTTCGAAAGTGTTCAACGGTGAGTTGGGAGAGCGCCATTAGAAAGAAGGTGAGAATCCAGCATAAAAGAAGACCCCACTTTACTGGAAAATAAGATGTTCCGCTTGATTGATTTTCAAGGCAATATGGGTGGCAATAATTTTATGAGGGCTTGCCGCTCGTTAGTAGCCGCACCACTCAAAACAAAGCCGATAAGTGCACCATTTTCATTGGTAAATTCACCCTTAATACCCTCATCAAAATACGTGAATTGCCAGCCGCCTTCAGCATCTCGAGCAGGGGGCGAAACGATAATGGGGTAATGTGTGGTTTTTACCATCACTGGCATCGCCGGGTAACTAACCTCTGTAAGGGTACCCGTGAGTGTCGTCGCCAATGCTTTTGCGCCTGCCATAATGGGTGCAATATACAGCAAGTTAAGCCCCGCCACTTCGGCACAATCTCCAAGTGCATAAACATGTGGGTCGCTGGTTTGTAATGTAAGGTCGGTGACGATGCCACGTTGGGTGATTAAGTTAGCTTGTTTCGCTAAGGTAAGATCGGGATGCAAGCCAATGGCAGACAACACCAGATCAGCGGTGATAATTTCGCCGTTGTTCAGTGTAATGGCATATTGATTATCATCTGTTTTATCAATGCGGTTTGCGGTGACATCAAGCTGCCAATCCACACCATATTGTGTCAAGGCTGCTTGTAAAGCGCTGCCAATTTGTTCGGGTAACAGAGGATACATTGCTGTGCTGTTATTACCAATAACAGTGATATTAGTATCGGTGTAACTCAGATCATTCGCAAATTCGCAGCCAATTAAACCGGCACCAATAATGGCAATATGTTTCGCGGTGGCGAGGCGCTGTCGAAATTGTCGATAATCATTTAAATTATTAATGGAGAGCACATCCGCACAGCCATTACCCTTAACGGACAGCGCATTGGTTTTGGCACCCGTTGCAAGAATGAGTTTTTCGTATGGCTTCGACTGAAGGCCATCTTTATTGCGAATTTTGACTATTTTCCCTTTTAGATCAATCTGTTCTACCATTGTATGGGTGATAATCTCGGCATTCAAGGTAACGGCCATTTTATTTGCATCTGAGATGACAACATCATCGGCTGTTTTTTCTTTGCTTAGCGCATTGGAGAGCATTGGCTTGGGGTAATTGTCGCCTGCATCAGCGGTAATCATTAACAGTGGTGTTTCGCTATCTAGTTTACGAAATTCGCGCGCTAAACTATAACCCGCGATGCCGGTACCAATAATAATGATCGGTGGGTTGATCATTTGGTTTAGACTTCTACCATGTCAAAATCATCTTTGCCAACGCCACAATCAGGGCAGAGCCAATCATCGGGGATATCATCCCAAGCGGTGCCGGCTGCGATGCCTTCTTCAGGCATGCCTTTTGCTTCGTCATAAATAAAGCCGCATACGGTGCATTCCCATTGTTTCATTTTGTTTTTCCTTTTGTAAATTTAGGCAGACATCTGCCTGTGCGTTATAAGTGGGGTGTAAATTAAAATATTAAAGGGTAATTATACTGTAGATATTCAATGGAAAAAATACCGACCATCCACTTAAACGGTGAATGGTCGGTGATTGGTTTACTAACAAGCCTTAATTGCAGCGGCAACGCCCTCGCCATAAGCCGGATCTGCTTTTGTACAGTTATTAATATGACGTTGCTGCACCTCAACAGAGGCCTCACTAATTGAGCGGGCTGTATTCTCAAATAACACTTGCTGTTGAGGAGGTGACATTAGTCGGAATAAATTACCCGGTTGAGAATAATAGTCTTCATCCTCACGATGATTCCAGTGATCCGCCATGCCTCCAATTGCTAAATAAGGTTCAGAGAAATCAGGCTGCTCTTGCCATTCGCCTTGACTATTAGGTTCATATCCAATCGTTGCGCCTTGGTTGTTATCGACCCGCATTTGCCCATCACGGTGGTAGCTATGGAAAGGACACTTTGGTGCGTTTACCGGAATCTGATGATGGTTAACACCTAGACGGTAACGCTGTGCATCACCATAAGAGAACAAGCGACCTTGCAGCATTTTATCAGGTGAGAAGCTAATCCCTGGTACGACCGCAGCAGGATTGAATGCAGATTGTTCCACCTCGGCAAAGTAGTTTTCAGGATTACGATTTAATTCCATCTCGCCGACTTCAATCAAAGGATAATCTTTATGCGGCCACACCTTAGTGAGATCAAAAGGATTGATATAGTAAGCACCAGCCTCTTTCTCAGGCATGATTTGTACGGATAAGGTCCATTTAGGGTGATTACCTTGTGCAATATTATCGAATAAATCACGTTGATGGCTCTCACGATCATCCCCGACTAATGCAGCCGCAGCCTCATCTGTTAAATTTTCAATTCCTTGCTGAGAACGGAAATGAAACTTCACCCAAAAGCGTTCATTTTTTGCATTGATAAAACTGAAAGTGTGAGAGCCAAACCCATGCATGTGGCGATAAGAGGCCGGTAAGCCACGGTCACTCATCACAATGGTTATTTGATGCAATGCTTCGGGCAAAGATGTCCAGAAATCCCAATTGTTTTGCGCACTGCGTAGATTAGTTTTAGGATCACGCTTCACCGCATGATTTAAGTCTGGAAATTTAAGGGGATCGCGAAGGAAAAATACAGGTGTATTATTGCCGACTAAATCCCAGTTACCTTCTTCCGTATAGAATTTGACAGCAAAGCCGCGAATATCACGCTCAGCATCTGCCGCGCCACGCTCACCTGCAACGGTGCTGAAACGGGCAAATAGATCGGTTTTTTTGCCGATTTCTGAAAATATCTTAGCGCGGGTATATTGCGTGATGTCGTGAGTGACGGTAAAGGTGCCGTAGGCGGCAGAGCCCTTGGCATGCATGCGCCGCTCAGGAATGACCTCACGATCAAAGTGAGCAAGTTTTTCTAATAACCAGACATCTTGTAATAGTGCGGGTCCTCGTGGACCAGCAGTCATGGTGTTTTGGTTGTCTACTACTGGCGCACCAGCAGCGGTTGTTAAATTTTTCTTGGTATCCATTCTGCTTCTCCTAAAAGTGGGAAGGAATTAATGCGTTACGGCATAAGTAGCCAATATATCGATAAAAATATGGTGTGTGTTTTCCAATAAAATACGTAACATTTTAATTTCCTATTAATTGCCTGAATAAAAATCAGGTTGAGAAAAGTGTAGCAACCATGTTATTTTAGTTCCAACGAATTAAATAGATGATTTTAAGTGGGAAAACCGATTTATGAGTTTACCAACCTTACGCCAGCTGCAGTATCTTGTTGCCGTGGTCGAACATCGCCATTTTGGACATGCCGCTGAACGCTGCTTTGTCACCCAATCCACCCTGAGTGCGGGGATCCAAGATTTGGAGGCGCAATTGGGCATCTCCTTATTAGAGCGTACAAAGCGCAGCGTTTTACCAACAGCGCTCGGTGAGCAAGTTGCCGAACAGGCACAAAAAATTCTGACTTTATCAGCAGATCTTGTTGAGCATGTAAAAGCAGAATCTGCACCTTATGGCGGTACGGTGCGGCTAGGCTTAATCCCCACCATTGCGCCTTTTTTATTACCCATCATTTTGCCTACTTTGCGCGCTGCCTTACCAGAGGCGTCCTTTTTACTGCAGGAAGCGCAGTCGGCAGACTTATTAGCGCAGTTGGCTGAGGGTTCGCTTGATGTTGCTGTGCTCGCGTTTCCTTATGATGTTGAAGGCTTAGCGCATACAATAGTAGGGGAAGAGGATTTCAGTGTCGTGTTGCCGGTCGATCACCCGCTTGCAACACAAATTACATTAACCCCAAAGCAGTTACCGATAGGCGAGCTTTTATTATTGGCAGAAGGGCATTGCTTGCGTGATCACGCTTTAGCGGCGTGTCAGCTTGCGCCACAAGCCAACAGAGCCCGCTTTCAAGGCACTAGCTTAACGACGCTTATTGAAATGGTCGCCAGCGGTGCAGGCATGACGCTCGTGCCTGCCATGGCAAGACATTCGGCGTTATTGCAGCGAGAAGATATCTGTCTGAGACCACTGGCGCAAACAGGCAAGGAGATGCCTTCGCGTAGTATTGGTCTGGTGTGGCGGCAGGGTTATCAACGCCAAGCTTTGTTAGCTGAGATGACAACAGTGTTTACAACCGTTTTGGCGTAAAATAAGTTAACAATTTCTAAAGGATTGCTGCGGAAAGATGAGCGGAAAACTATTTAAATCGACAGCCATTGTTGGCAGTATGACGTTTATCTCACGGATTTTAGGGTTTATCCGCGATGTGGTGATTGCACGACTGTTTGGTGCGGGTTTAGGCGCAGACGTGTTTTTTGTTGCCTTCAAGATCCCGAATTTTCTCCGACGTTTGTTTGCAGAAGGCGCTTTTTCACAGGCGTTCATTCCTGTTTTATCTGATTATAAATTGCGCGAAGGGGATGATCTTAAGATCTTAGTCAATGCGGTGAGTGGCAGCTTGGGCGGGATCTTGTTTTTGATTACGGTGATTGGTGTATTAGCCGCGCCGTGGTTGGTGATGGCTTTTGCGCCTGGGTTTATTGATGAACCTGCCAAAATTATGCTCGCAGGCGATATGCTGCGAATTACCTTTCCGTATCTCTTCTTTATTTCTTTAACGGCTTTATCAGGGGCTATTTTAAATAGCTTTGGTCGATTTGCTGTGCCTGCATTTACGCCCGTATTTCTGAATTTATCGCTGATTGGCTGTGCTATTTGGCTCTCGCCAATGATGGATGAGCCGGTGAAGGCGTTGGCATGGGGGGTGTTTATTGGCGGCGCTATACAGTTGCTATTCCAGATCCCATTTTTGTTGAAGATAAACCAATTACCTAAACCGCACTGGGGTTGGCAGCATCAAGGTGTTAAGAAAATTAGGAAATTGATGTTGCCTGCAATGTTTGGCGTATCGGTGTCGCAAATCAATTTATTATTTGATACCTTGCTGGCTTCTTTTTTGGTCACGGGGAGTATCTCGTGGCTTTATTTCTCCGATAGGGTGGTGGAGTTTCCACTGGGCGTATTTGGTGTGGCGTTGGCAACGGTTATCCTGCCTGGCCTATCGCAGCAGCATGCAAAGGCATCCCCAAAAGAATTTTCACGTACTTTGGATTGGGCTTTGCGTTGGGCATTGATTATTGGTACGCCTGCGGTGGTGGGTATTGTCGTATTAGCTGAGCCGTTGCTAGTTTCTTTATTTCAGTATGGTGAATTTATGCCGAGCGATGCCAATAGGGCGTCACATAGTTTATTGGCCTATTCTGTTGGTTTACTCGCCTTTATTTTGATTAAAGTATTGGCGCCCGGTTTCTATGCCCGAAAGGATATCAAAACACCCGTTAAAATTGGCATTATTGCGATGGTGGTGAATATGGTGCTGAACTTGGCCTTGATGATTCCATTGGCACACGTTGGCTTGGCATTGGCCACCAGCTTATCTGCGATATTAAATGCAAGCCTATTATATTTGGGCTTGCGACGAGAAGGTGTGTATCAGCCTGAAGCCGGTTGGGCAAGTTTATTGGCCAAAATTGCCTTAGCCAATGGGACTATGTTGGCGGCGTTAGTATGGCTTAATCCCACATTAGATTCGTGGCTGGGCTGGGATGTGTGGCATCGCTTCGGCGCGTTATTGCCGTTGATTGCCGTGGCGATGGTGATTTATTTTGCTGTTTTAGCGATGTCTGGCGTGCCATTGAAACGCTTATTAAAGCCGAATGCTTAGTCTTGATATCGCTGATTGAATCCTGCGATGCTAAAACCCTGCATGCGCTGATCGCCAATTAGAATAAGGG
>VAPK010305220.1_pt1 | contig 26847 bp, 16 predicted proteins | sample 3395031 | NCBI WGS metagenome assembly VAPK01 (sample SAMN08290443, study PRJNA428436) | hydrothermal vent metagenome | isolation source: Deep-sea hydrothermal vent chimney 1 | place: Pacific Ocean: Juan De Fuca Ridge
TACTTAGATAAAAAAGTTTAAACTACAAGATTTTAGAGAAAAAAGAACTCAAAAAACCCAAAAATCTCATGAAAATTTTGGATTGGATTTAGGAACCAACAGCCTTGGATGGGCTGTGGTGGAAGCAACCATGAAAAATGACGAAGTTGAAAATTTTATCAAAATTTTTGATAAAATTTAAGTTTTTTGGGCGAGCTATATTAAAACAAATTTACGTAATAATTAATTCAACACCTTGAGAAACAATTTTTTCAACATCAGAAGATGAAATAGCATCATCTGTTATGATAACGTCGACATCAGATATATCCGCTATTTTAACAAATCTTTTTTTTCCGAATTTACTGGAATCCGTAACGATAATTCTCTTTCTGGAAGCTTTAATCATTGTTTGCACTAAACTAGCTTCACTTTCCAATTTTGTATAAAATCCCATATCAGAATCAATCCCGTCTGCTCCCATAATTGCTAAATCACACGAATAATTCAGGATTGTTTTTTCAGCAGTTGTACCGATAAGAGATCTCATCTCAGGACGTAAAATTCCCCCAGTTATAATAACTTCGATTTGATCTAGTTCAGACACGATATCAGCAATCGGGAGACTATTAGTAATTATTTTAATGCTTTTCTTGTTTTTAAGATGTTTAGCTACTTCTATGATGGTTGAACCGGAGTCCATTAGGACAGTATTTCCGTCCTGAATAAATTCGGCTGCCCTTTTTCCAATTTTCTGCTTTTGCTTATAATTATGCTCCAAGCGCTGATTCAAATTCAAATCGAAAGTTGATACTTGTTTATTAATTGCCCCACCTCGTGTCCTTATCAAAAAACCTTTTTTCTCAAAAAGTGCAAGATCATTTCGAACAGAAACTTCACTCACATCAAACATCTTGCTGATTTCAGCAACTGAAATGACGTTTTTTTTGTTTAAAATTTCAAGGATTTTTGAACGTCTGGCTAACGTATTTCTCTCTGACTTAATTGATTTGGTATTATCACTCATAACCTCGAATCATTGGCTAAATCTTTAGCAAAGATAGAACAAAATATCAAAATAGTTTTAAAACATTTTTATTCGAGTATAAATAAGGTGTAAACGCTATGTTTTGAAATAAAAATTAACATTTTTTTTAAAATAATTATCAAAAAACTTGCGTTTCCTTTCGTTTTGTATTATGTTTGTCAAGAAATTTTATAAAAGCAATGTTTTGAAAGATTTTAATACAGACTTGACAAGGTAGTAAAAACAAATTTTTATGAAAAGTTATTATACTTACGATGAAATAAAACAACAACCACAATTATGGTTATCCATTTTAAGCGTTGTAAAAGAAAAGGAATCTGAGATAAAAAGTTTATTAGAGAGGTATCAATCCTTGTTAGAAAGTGAGGTGATTTTTACAGGTGCCGGATCATCATTTTTTATTGGAGAAATGGTAAGTGGTCCTTTTCAACTTTATACCGGAATCAGTTCGCGCGCCGTCTCTACGACGGAAATTGTAACTCACCCGCAACTATACATCAATCCCCAAAAAGAAGTGTTGCTTGTTTCGTTTGCCAGATCGGGGGACAGCCCTGAAAGTATAGCTGCAATAAACAATGCCGAGAAAGTTTCCCACAAAGTAAGTAATCTGATTATCTGCTGCAATAAAGAAGGGGAACTCATGAAAATGAATTTCCGAAACAGTACGAAAATTCTTTTGCCCGAAATTGCTCACGATAAAGGGTTGGCAATGACCAGCAGTGTCAGTTCAATGGTATTGACAGCCTTATTGATGGCAAGAATCCATGAAATAAAAAGTTTAAGAAGTCAGGTTGAATTACTCGGCAAATATGCGAAAAGGATCATAGAAAATAAGGAATCAATTTTTGAGCATATTATATCTGCTCAATATGAACGGATTGTCTTTTTGGGTTCAGGGTCGTTTCTGGGTCTGGCTAGAGAAGCCCATTTAAAATTACAGGAATTAACCAACGGTAAATTTATCTGCAAATTTGATTCGTTTTTAGGATTCAGACATGGTCCCATGGCTGTTGTAAACGAAAAAACATTGATGTTTTACTTCTTCAGCAATGTTAAGTATGTCAGACAATATGAACTGGATATGGTAAACTCCATGAATGGAAAAATCAGGCCGGCCTATTCTATTGGAGTTTCGGAAGATATTTTCGAGTCAGACGGCCTTGACCAATTAATAACATTTTCTGAAATGGGAAAAAACCTGGATGAAAGCTTTCTTATGTTAGCAGAACTTGTAGTGGCTCAATTATTTAGTTTTTATAAATCTGTTCATGAAGGTTTTAACCCTGACAATCCATCTGTTAACGGTACAATCCACCGTGTAGTACAAGGGGTAAAAATCTACGAGATGGAACCGGTCAAGAAAAGATATCACGTTCAATTTTAAAATGATTTCAAATAAAAGAACAGATAAAGTGAATAAGCCAATTGTTGAGCACGTACTTGAACGAATTAAAGAGGAAAAGGAAAAAACAGGTATCAGCAGAACTTTGTTTGCAGCTTGTCCTAATTCGGTTTCTGTAATAAAAGCGGCACTAAATTCAGCCAAGCGTTGTAATGCACCCATTAAATTTGCAGTGACGCTGAACCAGGTTGACAGTAACAGGGGATATACTGGAATGAATCAATTCGAATTCGTCAAAATCATAAAACGTGAAGCAAAAGCACTCAACATTAAAGGTCCTGTAATGGTAGCATTGGATCACGGTGGCCCTTGGTTGAAAGATGAGCACAGACTACAAAACTTATCGTATGAGCAGACAATGAGTCTGGTGAAACAATCAATGGTTGATGCCCTTAAAGCAGGTTATCACCTACTGCATGTTGATCCTACCGTGGATATCACTCTCAGGAAAGATGAGATAATTAATATTGATACCGTTGCAGAACGCACTGTTGAAATTATTGTGTTTGTTGAAAAATTCAGAAGGGAAAATAATTATCCGGCCATTTCTTATGAAGTTGGTACCGAAGAAGTTCATGGCGGACTCGCTGACATGAAAACGTTCAACAAGCTTTTATCTCATTTGAAAACAGGTTTGGCCGAAGCGGGCTATAGTGATATTTGGCCCTGCTTTATTGTAGGAAAAGTAGGGACTGACCTGCACACAACTCTTTTTGATCCTAAAGTGGCCAGTATTCTTGCAAAAGAAGCTGCAAAATACGGTAGTGTTATTAAAGGGCATTATTCTGATAATGTCATTAACCCTGAAGAATATCCTGATTCGGGGATGGGAGGTGCTAACGTAGGACCGGAGTTTACCGAAAACGAGTACGATGGGCTGATGGAACTTACTGAAATTGAGGAAAAACTGTTTAAGGAAGATCGGGTAGTGGTGAAATCGAATTTCAAAAGCATTTTATGGGATGCTGTTATAAGCTCCGGAAGATGGAGGAAATGGCTCATGGAAGGAGAAGATGATTATGACTTTTATTCACTTGAAAATCAAAGGCAACTATGGCTGATAAAAACAGGTTGCCGATATATCTGGACAAAACCGGAGGTTGAAGTTGCCCGAGTGAGATTATACCACAATCTGGAAACCAACGGAGTAAAAGCCGAGGAAATTATCCTTTCAAGAATAGAAAAGTCTATGGATAAATATTTCTACAGTTTTAATCTTGTCGACTTTAACAATTTTATTTAATTGTAAATGATTGATTTAATTATGAAAGAAAAATTTGATATTCTGGTAGTTGGTGAATTAAATGTCGATTTAATTCTTGATGAAATAAAATCATTTCCTGAGATCGGCACTGAGATTCTTGCAGATAAGATGAATCTTTCTTTAGGGAGTTCCTCTGCAATTTTCGCTTCGAACATCTCTGTTTTGGGATCGAAGACTGCTTTTGCAGGTATGATGGGAGATGATAGTTTCGGTCAACTGGTCCTTTCATCACTAAGTTCAAAAAATGTCGACACAAAATTTATCAGCGTTGATAAAACGAAAAAGACGGGAGCAACCATTGCTCTAAATTATGGAGAAGATCGCGCCATGGTGACCTTTCCCGGGGCCATGAAGGATTACTCTGTCAAGGACATTCCAGCAGCGGTTTTTAAATTAGCCAGACATATGCATCTTTCATCTCCTTTTCTACAGGATATGATGAAAAAAGATATTGTTCAGCTTTTTAAAATTGCAAAAGAAGCAGGGATGACCACTTCGCTGGATGTCCAGTGGGATCCCGAAGACAAATGGGATATTAACTTTGAGAAGCTGCTACCCCTGGTAGATGTTTTCCTGCCCAATCAAAGCGAACTTTTCGCCATTTCCAAGATGAGTTCTGTAGAGCGGGGACTGCAGTTTCTGACAGGGTTATCCAAAACGGTAGTTGTAAAGATGGGAGCAGACGGCTCGGCATTATCTGAAAACGGGAAAATAACATACTTCAAACCTTTCAAAAACAATAATCTGAAAGATGCTATTGGTGCCGGTGACAGCTTCAATGCAGGTTTTCTGCACGCCATGTTAAAAGGCTATGATTTGGCCTCCTGCATGGAGATGGGAAATCTGATGGGAGCCATTAACACAACGGCAAGAGGAGGAACTGGTGCCTTTACCTCTCTGGAAGAAGTAAAAGAAAGAGCCAAAAAGTTTTTTAACAAAGAAATTCAATTCTAAGATGATGCTACTGAAAGATAAATTATCGGAAGTAAAGAGGAGCAAAAAGGCAATTTTGGCTACCAACTTTTACAACTTCGAAACCTTAAGAGCGGTTTTGCAGGCAGCCAAAAACATAAATAGCCCGCTAATCTTGCAACTCACTCAAAGTTCTATTGAATACATGGGACTCGAAAACGCTTTAAACATGGGCCGTACTGGTCTTGACTCCTTTGGAGTTGAAGGCTGGATACACCTTGATCATGGCGGATCTGTGGAGCTTGTCAAAAGGTGTATTAACGCAGGATTCGACTCAGTAATGTTCGACGGAAGTGAATTGTCACTTGAAGAAAATATTGAGTTAACCACGAAAGTGATACAAATGGCCAAACCTCATAATATAAATGTTGAAGCAGAATTAGGTTACGTAGCAAAACTGGGTCAATCGCATAACAAGGTAGGATTTACCGAACCAAATGATGCAGCCTTATTTGTAAAAGAAACCGGAGTCAGTGCGCTGGCGGTTGCAATTGGAACAGCACATGGTTTCTACAAAGAAGAACCCAAACTTGATTTTGAAAGACTAACAGCCATAGAAGAAGTTACAAAGATTCCCCTGGTTCTTCACGGAAGTTCAGGTGTCCCTGATGAATCCATAAGGAAAGCTGTTTCTCTGGGAATTTGTAAGGTAAATCTGGCCACAGAAATAAAAAACACTTTTATGAAAACATTAAAAAAGCTTCTGGCCGAAGGAAGTGAAATCGATCTGAGAAAGGTATTCCCTCCGGCTATCGAAACAGTAACGAGTTTAATTGAAGGAAAAATGAAATTATTACAATAAATCTTAAGCTTATGAAAAAGACAGTACTTATTATCATCAGTTTATTTCTGTTTTCGACAGGCTTTGCTCAAATAACGGGTAAAGTGTTCGAAGAAAACGGGAATACTGTTCCCGGCGCTACAATCATGGTTAAAGGAACAACAAACGGAACCATTTCCGGGGCTAATGGACAGTATTCTATTGACGCGAAAAACGGAGACATTCTTGTTTTTTCTTATGTAGGATATCAAAAACAGGAAATCACTGTTAAAGGGACAGAAGTCATCAATGTCTATTTAAAACCACAGGTTGTCAACATGAATGAAGTTGTTGTAATGGGTTACAGCAACAAGACAAAAACAGAGATTTCCAGCTCGATTTCCGTTGTCAAATCTGCCGACTTAAAGACCCAGGTTACAAGTGACCTTGGGAAAATGCTACAAGGAAAAGTATCAGGTGTGCAAGTGGTTAACAGCAGCGGTCAACCAGGTGCTGCCGCATCAATCCGCATTCGTGGGGTTTCCACAATTAAACCCGGGGCTCAGGGACCTCTTTATGTAGTTGACGGAATTATGGGTGGTTCTTATGATCCAAATGACGTTGCATCTGTTACCGTTCTAAAGGGCGCCGGCGCAACCGGTTTATATGGAGCCAGCGCCAATCAGGGGGTTATCATTGTAACGACCAAGAGCGGACAGGCTGGTAAACCTGTAATAAGTTTCGACGCCAGCGTGGGATATAATATCGCGGATCAAGGTCACCTTAAAATGATGAATGGCTCACAGTTTTACACCCAAATGGCAGAACAGTACCGGGATCCGACACTCCATAAAATTGATTTTATTAAACTGTATCAGGACTATCCGCCGTCTCTGGCATCCCGCAATTACAACTGGGTGGGCGATGCATTCAAACCCGCTTTAGTTCAGAATTATCATGTTTCTGCCAGTGGTGGTAATAGTAACCTGACCTATTATACCAGTGCCACTTTTTATGATCAAAAGGGAACATTCCTTAAGACAGGTTATGAGAAAATGAATGTAAACTCAAATATAAAATACCAGTTCTCCAAAAATATCAGCTTATTAAACAGAATTAATATTTATACAGATTATGGCGAGACTTATGATTACATGGATCTGTATTACACATACTTAAACCTTCCCTGGGACAATCCTTACGACAGCACAGGAGCAGCGCGATTTGTGGACCAAAGCACCAAAAACTGGTATTCACGGGACCATATCAACCCCCTTAATACAATTCAAAACTCAAATCACAACTATACAGACACACAAATCGACTTCGATCTTGTATTTAACTGGAATTTAACTAAATGGTTATCATTTAGCAGCGCTAACCGGGGAAGTTTTTCCACAACCAAATCACATGATTATGTTTCACCACTTGCGGCCGGAACTTATTACGGAAAGGGTTATATTAGCGAAACACAGACCAACGGGAAAAGTGATATCTCAACCAATCTCCTGAAATTTCACTTTAAGATCAAAAAACACAGCATCGACGGTTTGGCAGGGTATGAAGTTAGTAATGGATTTAGCAATTACCTGACCGGAACAGGACAAGGTTTACCGGTAGGATTTTCTGTGCCGTCTGTAGCTTCCAATCAAATTACCATTGCCGGTACAAACTCTCCGAGTTTTCGCCGTTCATTTATTTCACAGGTAAATTATAATTACAATCATTTGTATTTTGTTACTGCCTCATTTCGTAGAGATGCCATTTCCAACTTCCCGCCAAAAAGCAGGTTTGCCAACTTCCCAAGTATTGCTGGTTCCTGGCTGGTAAGCAACATGGACTTTATGAAGTCTTCAAAGGTCTTTAATTTATTAAAACTTAGGGCAAGCTATGGACTTACAGGAAACTCAGCTATTGGTGCTTCACGTTATATGGGACTATTTTCACTTACCACCCAATATAACGGAAATGTTGCAGCTACGCCATCACAGCTTCAAAATTATAACCTGACCTGGGAAAGGACCAAGGAATTTGATATGGGTCTTGATTTGGAGATTTTCAAACGTTTATCACTAACTGTTGATTTTTATAATAACAAAACGACAGATTTACTTGTAAATGTTGCTGTACCTACATCCACTGGTTTTGAAGGTATGTGGCAGAATGTAGGAAACGTAACCAATACAGGAATTGATGTATCGCTAACAGGACAAATTATTGATACCAAAGACATTGGATGGTCAGTGGGTGTCAATTTCGGAAAAGACAAGGACGTTATCAGCGGGCTTGGAGCACCCCTCGTTGTCTCTGTAAATGGCATTTCTCAAATCTATCGAAATGGTGGAAACATGTATACTTTCTATGTTCCGAAATGGTTGGGTATAGATCCCCAAACGGGTGGTCCATTATGGCAAAAAGTAACGAAAGATGCTAATGGAAAAGTGATTAGCCGTTCTGCAACAAGCAATTACGCTGATGCTGCTGTTCAGGAAGCAGGAAATGCGCTACCAAAATTTCAGGGAGGTATTACTACGCAGTTCCATTATAAAAATGTTGGATTAACAGCTAATTTTACCTATTCATACGGGAATAAAGTATATAATTTTATTCAACAGTTTATGAGTTCTGACGGACACGAGCCTTTCTATAACTACATGGTTCTGCCTACAGGCTCATCACGATGGAAAAAACCGGGCGACCATGCTACTGAACCCAGCATGCAGAACAATGCACTCTCAACAGAACCTTCCTCACGTTATGTTCAGGACGGAAGTTTCATTAAACTGAACAGTATTAATGTTTACTATCGGTTTCCTCAAAGGATTGCCCAAAAGTTGCATCTTAAAGCACTTACCATATCACTTGATGCAAATGATGTCTATACATGGACCAATTACTGGGGGCAGAGTCCTGAAGCTACGCTTTCTAACTCTCAATGGTCTATGCCGGGAGTGAATGATTTTAGATATCCCAACAACAGACAATTCATGTTTAATATAAAAATGAAATTATAATTATATAAGGAAAAGAAAAATGAAAAAATTTATAAATCTTAACCTGATCGGTCTGTTGGCTATTATAATCGTGACCCAGTCATGTAGAAAGATGACGGTTGTGCCTTCTGACCAGATGTCAACTGCTTCCATTGCCTCGTCTTCGGGTGCTCTTCTCGATGTTACCAATGGTAATTATGCCTTATTCAAAGACAATGTTGCTTTTAATGGTGTTCAGAATCAAAACGATATGTACCTGCGGCAATATTTTCAAATGTCAAATTTTGCGGGAGATAATATTGTCTGTGCAAACAGGACAGAAGATCCATTGTACTTCAGCTTTACCTATACGCATTCTCCTAGCCAGGAAAATGCCAGGTATTTTTGGTATATTTCCTATAAAATAATCAATGGTGCCAATACAGTTATAGATATTCTTAAAAGCAAAAAATCAAACGACGCACTGGATCTTCAGCTTGAAGGAGAAAATTATTTCCTGCGTGCATTCTGTGATTTCAATCTGGTAAGATTTTATGCGCCTCTTTATGGCAATAGCAATCCAAGTGCTACCCCCGGTATTATTCTTCGTGAATCCTCACAGGTTACTCCTGTCAAAGCAAGAGCCACTGTAAAGGACACCTATGATTTCATTATTAGCGATTTAAAAAAATCTGCTGCTTTGATGAACCAGGATCGTGGTAAACAATATGCAAGCAAGTACGTAGCCTGGGCCCTGTTGTCAAGGGTTTATTTGTATATGAACCAATACGACAGTTGTATTGACTATGCAGATTCCGTGATCAATTCCGGTAAATATTCCCTGGAAACAAGTGCATCTTATCCCACCTATTTTGCCAATGCGCTGAGCCGTCCCGAAACCATATGGGCCGTTGCGTTTACACAAGTTGACAATGCCGGAAAATTTGGTTCCATTGCTTCTATGATCTATTCTGACGGCAACAGTGGCTGGGGTGAAGAATTCGCATCAAGATCAATCCGTGACGCAATGAGCCAACACATGGAGGATGTTCGTTGGGATTATATTGATACACTTACGGATGGCAGTGGCAATATTGTATTGAAGAATGGTATTCAAACATTTTATATCACCAAATTTTCATTCCAGGGCGGATTCCCTGATCTGTCTTCACCCGTCATGTTTCGCCTGTCAGAGATGTATCTGAATCGAGCTGAAAGCTATGCGCATCAGGGTAAGACTGCAGAAGCCTTAGCCGATGTGAATATGATCAGAAAAAATCGCGGTCTTGGAGATGCTCTTTATACCAGTGTGCCAAGTGGAGAAACAATACTTGATGTGGTTTTGAACGAACGAAGGATTGAACTCGCCTTCGAAGGTCACAGGATTTTCGATTTGTTAAGAAATCATCGCGATATTGTCAGGGATTATTGGGGATATCACATCACAAATTTGAATCCTGCTGACATCAATCTCAGTAATCCTCCGTCCATGAGTACTCCTAACATAGTAATTCCATGGAACAGCACAAAAGTCCAATATTACATACCGGTTGATGAAATTTTGGCCAACCCGTTGTGCAAGCAGAATCCGTAATTTATTTTTTATGGAAAAATGTTTTAAGAATATAACCAATTTTTAATCTTAAATTTTAAAATTATGAACAAGCGAAACATATTATATCTTACATTGATGGGGTTGTTTATTTCGACTTTTCTGTTTTCATGCAAGAAATATAATTATCCGAAACCTGTCACCACGAGTGTTTTGTTCTCCTATGCTTCGGATGGCTATACTATCTCATTTACCAATAAATCAGCTGTGAGTGGTACCTATTCATGGAATTTTGGTGATGGTGCAACATCAACAGAACAAAACCCCGTACATACTTATGATTCTTCAGCAAGGTACACAGTTACCTTGGCAGTTACAGACACAAAGGGTACCACGCACGATGTTTTCACCAAAATTAATGTCAGTAAAAAAACATGGATTAGCCTGACTGACAATTCTTTCTCAGATTGGGCTAATGATCCTGATAAAATTGTTGTTCCTTTCAGTGATACAGTTCAGGATGACGCTAAAGCTGCAATGTTTGACTACGACGGGAATTGGGTCTATGTCTATGTAAAGTATACCGGTGCTACGGATGATTTCTTTGACCTTGAAATGGACAATGATTATAACGACAGTACCGGAAATACAAGCTGGATATGGCCGAAGAATTTTGCATCTGAGTATGATGTTGAAGGACAAGTTGCTGTTAAAGGTGCCGAGATCGATCCTTATGTTTATAATGGAACAGATTGGCCTAATGATCAATGGTCATATGCCAGCACATCGTGGCCTGCCGGATTTTTTAAGCTGGGTCATGTAGAAGTAAATGGAGATACTACGACCATTGAATTTGGGATCTCCCGCACAAAGGTGCCGGGGTTGAGCAACAAGAAGGTCAGATGGGGTATGTTCCTCAGCGATCCCGTAAGCTGGAACGATGTCGGACATATTCCGCTCCCCGGGGGGCCGGCTTTGACATTGGATTTAAAATAATTCTAATCAAAAATGAACAAAACTCTCTCATATTGATAGTCTAACGTGTTTTTAATCAATGGGTGCAGGAATATTTCACATAGAAAGGGATAAAATTAGATATCTATTATTCCTGCACCCTTTTTAGTCTTTATACTTTAGTATTAACGACTCCCTTTCTTAAATCCATTACATGAAAAACCTTATTCTTTCTGCGTTATTATTGTTTTTTTTTCTGGGCGGTTTTGCACAGTCCACGACGCAGGTAACTTATAAGGAAGATACGGGGAATATATTAAATCCGGGAAGAGGTTTTTTTCATTTCGTCTCAACCATCAATTACAATGATCTTTTAACTTACCGGAAAGAGGGAATTAGTTTAGTTTATATAAATTATCCATTAGATCGTTATAAAAACAGCCTTATCTCTGCTTCGTTTTTGCATGGATTGGAGCAGGATTTTGCAACGTTGCGAAAAGCAGGCATGAAAGCCGTAATCCGCTTCAGTTATACCGACAAGGACACTTCGCCATACGGAGATGCCCGTCCGGCAATTGTTTTAAAACATATTCAACAGCTAAAACCCATACTCAGGGCTAACAGCGATGTTATCCTGGTACTTCAGGCAGGATTTATCGGTGCCTGGGGAGAATGGTATTATACAGATTACTATTCTGAAAGTCCCGGTGTTATTTCAGCCAAAAACTGGGCAGACCGTCGTCAAATGGTAGATTCGTTACTTGCAGCCCTGCCAGCAAACCGGATGGTGCAGGTCCGCACTCCGGAATATAAAATTAAGCTTTTGAATTTGAATGCCTATACACCGATTACGCCAAAACAGGCCTATGGCGAACTTCCCATTGCAAGAATTGCACACCACAACGATTGTTTTGTGTCCGGGCCTTTTGATGAAGGCACTTATACAGATTCCACTGTCCAGAAACCTTACCTTGCAGAAGATACAAGATTTACCATTATGGGGGGCGAAACATGTAATAAATGTGCCCAGTCCGTTTGCAGCAATGCCCTGGAGGAACTTCGCAGGTTTCACTGGACTTTTCTTAACCTGGATTATAATCCTTCTATTATTTCCGAATGGAAAGATGAAGGTTGTTTTCCTGAAGTCTGGCAAAAATTGGGATATCGTTTCAGATTATTGGATGCCGACATTCAAAACCAATCTAAGCCTGGCGGTGAAGTAAATTTGAAGCTGAAATTATTAAACGACGGATGGGCAAATCCAAGCAATCCCAAAAAGGTTGAAATTATTTTAAAAAACAAAAACAACGAAAAACAATATTATGTAAGTCCGGAGGGAGATCTGCGCTTGTGGCCCATTCACGATACGATTCAATTAAATGTTAAAGCAGGTCTTCCGGAGAATATGGCGGCAGGTGATTATGATTTTTATTTGAATATTTGCGACAGCGACACCAGGCTTACAAACCGTCTTGAGTATTCTATCAGGTTGGCCAACACAGATTTATGGGATAGCGTTTCGGGTTACAATGCTTTAAATGCAACACTAAAAGTAGAAAACACATCCACTGACAGCACCTATTTTGGAAGAAATTATTTTAAAGAAATAAATAATACTCCTTCCGCTACCGGGAAAATCATCGTGGATGGCATGGCAAATGACTGGTCGGATATTCCGGTGCTTTATTCAGCAAATCAGGATGGAGCGAAGACACTAAAAATATACAATACTGCCGATACATTATTCGCCCTGGTTCAGGGAACCAATCTTAATCAGGATAACTTGCTTCTTTTTGATGCCGACAACGATTCTACGACCGGTGCTTATTTTGGCCCGTGGAAGCATGCTGGTTTTGATTATCTGGTCAAAGATGATACGCTGTATTCCCATGACGGCACAGATCACAATTGGAAATGGAAGTTCGTATCCGATGTCAGGACTAGTCAAAATGCAACCGTTGTTGAACTAAAGATCCCCATAGACCAAATGACAAATCCTCCTTTGGCGAACCGGTTCAACGTAGGATTTAGTAATCCTCAACACGGAAGTTCAGATACGACCCGTTTGCCTTTGTCCGGAGAGAGCCTGATTTCTTTTACAAAAAATGTGTTGGCAGAAAACCCGGCAGTACTTGTCGTGAAAAATTACGGCACAAACAATCTTATTTACTGGACCCGAAATAATCAAAGCGATGATATTTTTACTGTTTTGCAAAGAGCAGATGGAAACGGCGCGTTCAAAAATATCAGGGTTTTCCGCAACGATAAGATTGCTTACGTCGATCAGAATTTAACGGCGGGCCAACAATATCAATACAGGATTCAATATCAGGAAGGGAATCAGTATTCTGATTTATCAGATACTGTAATCGGAACTACAGGAACAGACACTAAAATATTTATAGACGTCAGCCTGGATGGGAATTCCGAAGATTGGAATATTGTTCCCCCAACAGCAACCGGGTTGGTTAATGACAGTATTGCCGCAATTCGTTTTTACAACAACGACGGAAAAGACAGTCTGTATTTTGCCGTACATGCTTATCAAGAAAAAACGTATCAGTTGTATCTAAACATAGGAGACACAAGTAATTATAATTATCTTATAAGCAACGACTCTTTATTTAACCGGTACGGCGAAAAGTGGGATTTCATGAGTGTTCTTCCTTCCTACCATGGCTATGATTTTTTTGAATCAGGTTTAAAAATGAATCAATTGGGTCTTGATACAGTAACCGGTTTCAAGGCTACATTGCTGGTAAACGGACACAATGTCTGGGGTAACAACGATAATTTTTATTTTTTAAAATATCAGGCACTGGAAGAACCAAGGTATTTTAAACTTCAGACCCTTTCTGAATATACCTATTCACGAATTAAACTTAGTTGGTCTAGAAATGATGACGTAGATGGTTATTTGGTCGACCGCTCAACCGGGGACAGCTTACATTTTAAACCGTATATGTATCTGAATAATACCGCTATTCAATATATTGACAAAAATCTTGATAGTCTGACTCCATATTATTACCGGATATGTGCTTATCAGGGAATCATGCGTTCAGATTATACTCCTGCAAAGGGAATGAAGCCAGGACAGCCTTTGGGCATCAACGATTTGAAAGAACACACCGCAGCGGTAATAATCAAACCGAATCCTGTTCATTCATCAGCTGAGATCCAAATTTCTTTGGATACTCCTGATAATGTGAAGGTAATATTGTATTCTCTTAATGGACAAGACATCTCAAATCTTTACAGCGGAAAAATTACACAAAAAAAAACGATATTTTTCAACAAAAACGGTATTTTGCCAGGATACTATTTTTTAAAGATAAGAGGACAAAAAACAAGTATTTATAAAAAATTAATTATTTATTAGGATATGAAAGGTAAACAGAAGCCGTGGTTGTTGTATGCATTGGTAACAACAATATTTTGGGGGGTTTGGGGAGCTTTAATTGGAACCTCCGCTTATCCAGGAACCCTTATTTATGTGATTTGGTCGGTCACCATGATCATCCCTGCTTTAGTGGCGCTAAAGGCCATTGGTTGGAAGCCGGAAACTGATGGAAAATCAATTTTATATGGTACCATTATCGGCTTGTTAGGAGCTGGTGGTCAATTGGTTCTATTTACGGGTGCTATAGCTAACGGTCCCGCGTATTTAATTTTTCCGATTATTTCACTTTCGCCTGTGGTAACCATTCTTTTATCTGTGTTTTTCCTCAAAGAAAAAGCAACATCAAAAGGATGGATTGGTATTGGATTAGCCCTTTTAGCTATTCCGTTTTTGGCATATCATGATCCGTCTAATAATAGTACCCATGGAATATTATGGTTGATTTTTGCCTTATTGGTTTTTCTGGCCTGGGGATTACAAGCTTATTTTATGAGATTTGCCAATGGTCGCATGAAAGCAGAAAGCATTTTCTTTTATATGACTGTTACCGGTTTGCTACTGGTACCTGTGGCTTGGTTAATGACTAAAGATTCCGCAATACAAAGTTTGGTTTTTTCCTGGAAGGAGGTTGGATACACCGCTGCAATTCAAATTTTGAATGCCATTGGTGCGCTGACAATTGTATATGCTTTTCGTTACGGAAAGGCTATCATTGTAAGCCCGCTTACCAATGCAGTGGCTCCTGTCATTACTGTGATTATATCTCTGATCCTTTATAAAATAATGCCAGGTTCTATCATATTGATAGGGATGATTCTTTCTGTTTTGTCAATGTTTATTTTATCTTATGAGGATAGTTAATCATCATTTCTTCAAAGAACGCACTTGTAAAATTATTTTCTCAAAAAAGAAAAATTAAAAAATGGAACGGCGTAAATTCATAAAAATCGGAGGAGGCCTTGCAGCTTTTTTATTAGCCGTATCCAAACAAACATATGGTTTTGTACCAGCTCACAACTGGGATAAATACGATTTTGGACCGGGACCAAAAGTTTGGAACCGTTTAAACCAGGGCCCATTCCCAATTTATGCTCCCGAAGCATTATATTCAGACAGTAATGTGGTAACGGCAACAACGCCCTCAAAAAAGATTCTGAGAAATTATGGAATGGGCTTGGTTGTTTATATTTCAGGAGATATCGGGGCACCGAAGATACCGGGTCAATCTTTGGAAAAATCCATTGAAGACCTCATAAAAATTCCTTTCGTTCAAAAGATATACATGCGTCCAAACTGGCGGGAAATCCAGCAAAGACCCGGAAGACTGGATTTTCCTGATTATTGGAAAATTACTTTCGATTTAGCCAAACAGTATAATAAAAATTTCGGTTTCAGGGTAATGCTCGAAAATCCGGATGTGCCTTACATTGGAGCTCCTCAATACCTGGAGGGCAAAGTTCCATATGTTAAGTTGAATGGCGAATGGAAGGGAGACCCATCCATGGTTCGATATCGAAAAGTACAGAAAATGCCACGTTATGATAACCCTGTCTATCAGGAGGCGTTTGATGAACTGAATGCCTTGCTGGCAGAAAAGTTTAATGGCAATCCGATGGTTGAGTACATGGACACATTCATGTATGGTTTCTGGGGTGAAGGACATACCTGGCCTTTTATCGGAAATCCCTTCCCTGACAACTTCACTGCAGAGGAGACCTTTAAAAAAATGTTTGATACCCAGCTGAAATATTGGACAAAGACGCCACTTGTCACCAATACACAACCTGATTATAGCCAGGTGGGAAATTCCGACATCGTGGATAAAACCATCCGTACGCACAACTGGATTCGCACCGATACCATCTTCATCGAAAATATGCAGATTGAGACATTGAGTAATCGTCCTTCCTGGGTAGCAGCCGTCAGCGAGATAGGAATTAAGAGATTGTCAGAACTAAAAGAAGATCAGGGAATAAATACCAATACCAACATCATCGACCATGTTATGGATTTGGGGGCAAACTATTGGTCGGTCTGGAACTGGCATCATATCGCAGCAAAAAATATCCTTGATTACTATGAAAAGTACCCGGATGCCATTGATGAAATCAGCCACAGGATCGGATACCGTGTGAGGCCATCCTGGATTTGGAGCTGTGACCGTGGATTAATTTTCGGAATGGTAAATGACGGTATTGCTGACGTTCCCGGTGTCTTGCGCCTGATGGTTTTCAATGAAGATCACTCTCTGGAAGTCAGTGGGGAACTGGATGCCGGATATCCCAGAACCCGTGGGGTCCATCAGGCTTTGATAAACCTTCCAAAGGGAGTCGACTGGAAAGGATTACGTTTTAAAGCAGAGCTGAGGGTAAAAGGACAACTTTATCCTGTGGAAATGTCATGCGAGCAAAAAATCAATTCTGATGGCTCTCTGACTTTGTATCCTAACGTAGAGTAAAATATTAAAAAACGATTTGATTACCCAATAAATAAGTGAATAAAAAAGTATGTTATGAAATACAAAAAATTTATACCGGTTTTTATTCTGATTTCTATGGTATTCATTCAGGCATGTAATCCTGTAAATACCAAAATTCAGAAGATCCAGAACGGAAATTTAACGATAGAACTGGACGGATCGATGCGGACAAAGATCAGTTCCACGAAAGAAAAATTCCCGTTAACCGATGGATTTGGTTATTCTCAATATATTACCACCCGGCACAGTAGTTTAAAAGACTTTCAGTTGGAAAAAGTCTCCAGCAAGAATGTAAACGATAAAATTGGTAAAGGCAAAGCCTATGTTTTTATTGGAATATATCATAAAGGAAATGTCAACGTTGAAAAGCATCTGCAAATCACGGTTTATGACAATTTCCCCAATATTGCAGTTTTCAATACCTATTTTGTAAATCATGGAGAAAAACTATACTTAAAAAAATGGGCAAGCAATCATTATGATATTCAGTATGCTCCTTCAGATACTGTGATGTGGTCGTTTCAGGGGGGAACCACTCCGAACAGAGATTCCTGGATCCGCCCGGTCAGTAAAGGTTTCTACCGGCAAAACTATCTTGGAATGACTGCCACAGATTACGGCGGTGGTATTCCCGTTACAGACGTATGGCGTCGTGATGCAGGAGTAGCTATTGGCCATCTTAACATGTTTCCGTTACGTGTTTCTTTCCCGGTGGAATCTGACAATGAAGTAAAAGGAGTTGATATATCCATTCAAAAAAAATATAAAAGAGCTTTTGTTCTCGGGAGTAGCGATACACTGCAGCTTCCACAAACTTTTACTGCTGTCCACACAGGCGACTGTTTTAGCAGCCTCCGTGAATTCTCTGAAATTATGCAGCATAAAGGGATAAAAATTCCCAAACCAAATCCGGCTTCTTTCCAACCCATCTGGTGTGCCTGGGGTTATGGACGTCATGTTACTTTAAAGGAAATTATCGGCACCCTGCCTATGGTGAAAAAATTAGGCTTTAAATGGGTGGTAATCGACGACGGTTATCAGCAGGCTGAAGGCGACTGGCATGTGAATCGGAAGAAATTCCCGGGTGGCGACAGACAAATGGAAGCACTGGTGAGAAAGATTCATTCTTATGGTCTAAAAGCTAAAATCTGGTATTCGCCGCTCATCGTTTCACCTTATTCCAAACTTTTCAAAAAACACCCGAATATTGTTTTGTTAAACAGAGATGGATCGCCGCGCTACATTACATGGTGGGATAGTTATTACATGGGCCCCACCGACAGCCTTACCATTGCCACAACCAAAAAGGACCTTCACATGTTTATCAGCAAATGGGGATTCGATGGCGTGAAACTTGACGGACAGGATCAGAACTGTGTTCCGCCGGATTATAATCTTAAAAATCCTGACGAAGCGCCCCGAAAATTGCCCGGTTTCTTTAAGATGGTCTATCATACGATAAAAAGTCAGAAACCCGGCGCTGTAGTGGAACAGTGTCCATGTGGTACCTGCATGTCGTTTTATGCTATGCCGTACATGAATCAGGCCGTTGCATCCGATCCTACAAGCAGCTATCAGGTTCGGACGAAAGGATATGTATATAAAGCACTGATGATGAATAAAATGGCTTATTATGGCGACCACGTAGAATTGAGCGATGGTGGCGACGACTTTGCTTCCACCATTGGTATCGGTGGCGTTCCAGGTAGTAAATTTACCTGGCCCAAAGACAATCCGCACCCCACAGAAGGACATTTTCGGCTGACACCCCAAAAGCAAAAAATCTGGAAGAAATGGATTGATATCTACAAGCAAAAAATGCTTTCAAAAGCAGATTTCAGAGGAAACCTCTACGATATTGGATGGGACAAACCTCAGACTTTTGCACTTCAAAAGAAAGACACCATGTTCTATTCATTTTATTCAAAAAATTGGAATGGAAAAATCAAATTGAAAGGGCTTGATCAAAATAAGACCTATCATGTTTATGATTATGTTAACTGGAAAAATCTTGGCACCATAAAAGGACCGAATCTATTTATAGACGTTACTTTTAACAAACATTTATTAATTGAAGTTTATCCAAATCAGAAATAAAAATGAGTGACAGAAAAGAAGAAATAATATTTCCCAGACCCTTTGCCTTTGCGATTGACGATTTTGGCTGGATGACAGGCAATGATCACGGTTATGGCGATCATCAGGGACCGTTTCGCGTCGGAATTGACCGGAAAATGGATGTTGACAATTATAAATGTGTGGTCAAAGTTGCCGAAACCATGAGAATCAGGCTGATGGGGTTATTCATCCTCGGCGAGATGGATCGATTAAATATCCTGGGTAAATATCCTACCACAAACCCTGATGGAGAAAACTGGGATAATTCGGAAAATATTTGTGATGAGCAAATAGAAATCATGGATTATGTAAAGCAAAATGCAGCCCATCTTGAGTTTGGCTTGCACGGCATTTTACACGAATACTGGCCTGAAGCTAACCAACGCAAAAGGGCGGAGTGGTATAACCTGGACGAAGATCATCCCTGGCCCGAAGAAATAATGCAGGATCACGTAAAGTGCTTTAAGGAAATAATGGCCCAGTACGGACTAACTGAAGAAGCCGGACATTCTTTCCCCGAAAGTTTTGTGGCTTGTGCCTATGGTTATTACTGGAATCCTGATGGCAAATACAGTACAGGTTCTGTTCTTGGCCCCGCAGGTGTTAAATACGCCAATACAATGTTTGAAGAGGTCAGTGAGTTAAATCCTCCAGGAAAACCTAATGGCGGCGGTTTTGATCACGGATTATTGGTTGTTAACAGAAATATTTATGGTACCATGTGGCATGATTACACTTGTTTACCCACGGTACCTGTTGATGAGCAGCAATCAGATCTTGTTGAGTCGCACTGGACAAACTGGCTTGCGCCTGATGATTCACTCCAGGACGAAACTAACCAGAAATGGATCGATTATTTAACAATGGTTCAGAAACAAAGAGACCGGTATCTTGCAAAAAACACGCAGCAATTCTATTCTCAGTGGTTGTATAAAAAATATACAGATGTCGAAGAGAAAACTGTCGGTGTTGTAGAAATTGACAACACCAAAATGCCTGATATTGCCTACGGAAAAGAATTTTTGGCCGGGATGGTCCTGAAAGTAGCCTTAGCAAAAGGACAGCATATTTCTGCTGCAAGCATAGATAATAAAGAAATTGCTTCCTATTTTGAAGATGAAGGATATGGCTTTCTGTATTTACCCGTGCTGGAACAAAAAAAATATACGTTGAAATATTCAATTGGCTCCTCTATCCTGCCCCATCACGTTTATAATGACGGAACTTACAATGTTTACAGTTTTACCAGTGATAACGGTAAAGTCACAGTTAATTTAAGATTATACGGAACACAGATTATAAAAATTACAGGCTTTTCATCGCCTCAGAAAATTGAAATAACAAATTCAAATGTTGCTTTATTGGATACAAATTATGATGAAAAATATAAGACTTTATTGCTTAATGTTAAAGCTCATGATATAATAGGGGAAACTACTTTGATTAATTTGATTTGGTAAAAAGTAGATACAAATGAAATTCTTTCAATTTTTTAGTTAGGATCTATTATAGATTAATTGAAATCCTTTCTGGAAATTAAAAACTTAGTACAATGAAACATTTTACTTTTCTATTATTCACATGTTTGATCTTTTCTTTCCACAGTTTATTTGCCCATAAGATTATTGTAGCTTCTTCTGGAGGGGATTATTCCACTATTCAGGCAGGTATCAATGCAGCCAATCCGGGTGATACCGTTTGGGTGAAACCGGGAAAATACAATGAATCGGTTGTTTTTTCAAAAAGCGGTTCTGCTGCCAAGGGGTACATCACTTTAATAGGAGAAGACGGAGCCATTATAGATGGTGCAGGGAAAGGGGAACTGGGCATTTCTATTTCCGATCAGAATTATATCAGAGTCATCGGACTGGATATTCAAAATTTTTCAGGCTCCGGTACTCCCATCGGGATCAGTGTTGACGGATCTTCCAGTTATATTGAGATCCGGAACAATAAAGTGCACAATATAGACAATGACTCTGGCAATGCTCATGGAATAGCCTTTTATGGAACCGAAGCTACCCCAATTAGTAATGTGGTTGTTGTAGGAAACGAAGTCTACAATTGCAAATTGGGTCAGAGCGAATCGATGGTGTTCAACGGAAATGTCACCAATTTCACGGTATCCAATAATATTATCCATGACAATGATAACATTGGCATTGACTTTATTGGTTTTGAAGGGACGGGACCGACAGGTCATGATAGGGCGAGAAACGGCGTGTGTATCCACAACACGGTATATAATATTTCTTCTCTAAGCAATCCAACTTACGGTGGTGATCGGAGTGCCGACGGTATCTATATTGACGGTGGTGAAAATATTACTATCGAAAGAAATAACGTGTACGATTGTGATATTGGCATTGAAGTGGCCAGTGAACACCAGGGAAAAAACGCACAGGATATTATTGTAAGAAACAATTTTGTATCCGGCTCTTTCCAAGCCAATATAATGGTAGGCGGTTACGCGTTCAACAAAGGCAATGCCATGAATATTTTCATTCTCAATAATACAACCTATCAGGGGAAACAGGGTGAGCTAGCTATTCAGTGGAACTGCAGCAACATCACTATTGAAAACAATATTTTCTATGGTTTATCTGGCCAGCCCTATTTGCAGGAATGGGGAAGTAATAATACAGTCATCACGGTCAATAACAATATTTATTATGGGCAGAGTACTATGTCACCCGGGAGTTGGAGCGACACACTTGCCAGGTATGTCAACCCTGAATTGGTCAACCCTCCCATAAATATGCACCTTGCAGCAGGTTCTCCGGCTATAGATACCGGCATCAATCCCGGAAACGATAGTGTTGGCAATCCGTTGTACGGAACACACGATATTGATGGCAGGCCAAGGGTTGTCAACGGCAAGGTCGATATTGGAGCGGATGAATATGATGGAGTCTCTGCTACGACTCAATCGGTAGAACATGAGCAGGTACTTCTGTTTCCCAACCCGGCAACAAATAAATTGAGAATTAAGAATGGAAAATGGAAAATCGAGAAAACAGAAATAGTTAATATAACAGGACGGTTGATGTATGAAAGCAACAAGCCGTTTATCAGTGCAAAAACCATTGATGTATCGGCTTTCCCCAGAGGTATTTATTTCATCCGCATTACCCGGGAGGACGGGCAGTATATTAGGAAATTTGTGGTTGAGTAATGGTTACAGGGCATAGTGAAATATTTAAAAAATGGGGTTTTCCGCAAACCTGTCATAGAATGCAGTCCAATATTACGCGCATCCTTGGCTTACATAGAACTCTGGTGAGAAATGGGACAGAAAGTCTTATAATCCCTTTGAATCTACGTTTGACCAAGTCATGCTGCCGGAAGACTTACATTGATGTTTGAAATAAGAATGTGAATTGAATACACTATTTAGATGAAAAATCAAATTGCAAAAAAGAATGGGGAACAAACAGGCCCTATCATTATCATCGGTATCTTATTTTTTATTTTTGGTTTTATTACCTGGCTTAATGCGACGTTAATTCCCTATCTGAAAACAGCTTGCGAATTAAGTTCATTTGAGGCCTATCTGGTAACCTTTGCTTTTTATATTTCTTATTTTGTGATGGCTCTTCCTTCATCGAAATTGTTGGAAAAAGTTGGCTTTAAACAGGGGATGTCATTAGGATTGGCCATTATGGCCGTGGGGGCCCTGGTTTTTGTTCCGGCGGCTTTAACACGGACTTATTTTTGGTTTTTAACCGGACTGTTTATTCAGGGAACCGGCTTAGCAGTATTACAAACCGCTGCTAATCCCTATGTAACCATTTTGGGCCCAATTGAAAGTGCGGCCAAACGGATTAGTATCATGGGGATTGCCAACAAGTTTGCCGGCATTTTAAGCCCTGTTATACTCGGTGCTATTATTCTTACCGGAATTGGTAAAATAAGTAAAGGCCTTGGGAGTCTTGCAGGACCGGCAAAAGTTGCGGCTTTGAACGCTCTCGCTGACAAAGTTATTCTCCCATACGTAGTTATGGCTGTTGTCCTGATAGTGTTGGCAGTGTTGCTAAAAATTTCCAACTTGCCTGAAGTTGAAGCTGAAGAAGAGGTTTCTTCTGAGTCGGTTGTAAAAAGAAAAAGTATTCTTCAGTTTCCTTATTTCTGGTTTGGAGTGGTTACTTTGTTCTTTTATATGGGTGCTGAAGTGGTAGCCGTGGATACACTTATTAACTACGGGCTTTCTCTTGGCTTTAAGATAGATGTTGCAAAATTTTTCTCATCATTTACGATGATTGCCATGATCATTGGTTATTTGGTGGCTATCATAAGTATTCCAAGATATATTTCTCAGCGAAAGGCTCTTAAATATTTTTCTTTATTGGGCATTATTTTTACAGTGATTGCCGTATTTACGCATGGATACACTTCAGTTTTTTTTGTCGCATTATTGGGTTTTGCGAACTCCATCATGTGGCCGGCTATATGGCCACTTGCCATCGAAGGCCTGGGAAAATTCACAAAACGAGGTTCGGCTTTTTTGATTATGTCAATCGCAGGAGGCGCTACCATTCCGCTCCTCTATGGTTATCTATCCGGACTCAAATCGGTGGGAACCACCCATGCTTATGCCATTTTAGTGGTTTGTTACCTGGTTATTTTTTATTACGCCGGTTGGGCTTGTAAAATTGGGAAGCAGCCTTCATGAAAGTACCGGAGAAGATTTTTACCAATAGATTGTTGATGTAAATGCATAGTAAAATGGGGGAATTAATTGGGACAATAAGTTCATAAAACAAAAAACCATGAGAAAGAATCTATTTATTTTTATATTATTCTTGTTTTGTGCAGGAGTTATTTTTGGCCAGACCGTTTATCCAGGGCCACCGATTGGAAATCCTGTAATTCAATTATCACAAGGCCATATTTTAGTTCAAAATAATATACTTTCGGCTCAGTGGACAATAAAAGATAAAACTTTAAGAGTTCAAACTTTTCAAAACAAAGAAACCGGGCAACAGATTGGTTGGAACAATACCCCCTGGTTTTCTATTCAGCTTCACGATGGTGAAATACTCACATCCAATGGCTTTCGAATACTGACTACTCCGCAAATCAGGAAAATTAAGGGGATCAGCTCCTCTGTGAAAAAATCGGGCAAAGAAAATGGGGAGGAAATCTCAGCTGATATATATAGTAGCAAAGCACATTTAAAGATTCACTGGAAAGTCATATTGAAAGATCACTCCAATTACCTTCGTCAGGAGTTTACTCTAATTCCTGAAAGCCCGTTGAGTGTTGATCGGATAACCCTTTTGGAGATGCCAGAAAACAGCGGAATGAAACCCGATGGAATTGTAGCTGGTTCACCCTGGGTGAATATGAACAAAGGAATCTTTATGGGTTTTGAATATCCGCTTTGCCATTTTGCAGTGAAAGGCAACGAAGCAGTTTCTTTTATGGAAGCAAACACACCATTGGTTCCTAATTCACCGGTAAGCTATACTACTGCTTGGGGCGTATCCCCGAAAGGTCAAATGCGCAGGGCATTTTTGTATTACATAGAACAGGAACGCGCCGTCCCATACCGGGAGTTTTTACATTTCAATTCATGGTTTAACTCCTACGGGGCAAAATTAAATGAAAAAGAATGCATGGATTGGATCCGGACTTTTGGTGATAGTCTGATAGAAAAGCGGCATACTCCGATGCAAGCCTTTTTATTTGATGACGGCTGGGATAATAATAAGACATTGTGGGAATTTAACAGCGGCTTCCCTGACGGGTTTTCTAACATGGAGACGTTGGTTAAAAAATATCATTCAACCCTTGGCGTTTGGATGTCACCTTTTGGCGGATACGGCGAAGACAAAGCTCAAAGAATACGTTACGGGTTAGCGCAAAATCCTCCTTTTGAGACCAATGAGAACGGGTTCTCGTTGGCCGGACCTGTATATTTTAATCGGTTTAGCCATGTTATGGAGAACTTCGTTAAGCAATACGGGATTTCCATCTTTAAGATTGACGGCGTCGGTCAGGGAGACAATGCAATTGGTTCAGATTTAAGCTACAATAGCGATATAGAAGCGTTGCTTCGTTTGGTAGATTCTGTCAGGGTGATTTCACCATCGATTTATTTTAGTTTAACGACCGGGACATGGGCTTCTCCTTATTGGCTGTATTATGGAGATGCTATCTGGAGAAGTGGGGGAGACACCGGATTTGCAGGCACAGGAACAACCAGACAGCAATGGATTACTTATAGAGACGGGGAAGCGTATCAGAACATCGTAGAGAAAGGGCCTCTTTATCCGCTTAATTCATTGATGTATCATGGAATATGCATCGCAGATCATGGCAGGCCGGCGACTTTCGACATGAAAGACCAGGATATATCCGATGATATTTGGTCATTTTTCTCAAGTGGTACCGGATTGCAGGAACTATACATAAATCCTCATGAACTTTCATCAAAGATTTGGGACATGTTGGCACATGCCATTCATTGGGCCAAAGCCAATGCTAAAACTTTGGTTGACGTTCATTGGATAGGAGGAGACCCTGAAAAAGGGGAAGTATATGGAAGAGCCGCATGGTCACCTGAGAAAGGGATTATTAGTTTAAGAAATCCTACTGCAGAAGTGAAACATTTTCATGTAGATGTTACAAAAGTTCTGGAAATACCCAAAGGTTATCCACAGGTTTATAATTTTAAGAACCCTCGTTTTTTCAACAGTGATGAATCCGGTTCTTTTAGTGGGAAGAATGAATTTGATGTCACGCTTCAACCTTATGAGGTAAGAATTTTGGTGGGGAGGCCCGCGAAATAGTCCCGTTAAGATTACGTAACTATAGAAGCTTGGGCACCGGGTTACTATATTAGAAGCCTCAAATCGTATATGCGGCAACGCTTCAACTGATATCAGGTGGAGAAGAGATGCTTCGACGCGGTGCCAACAATATTCATAATAATATTTAAATGACATGAAAAATTTTGAAAGTGGTTTACTGATTACATTTAGTTCTGTACTATTAATTTTATTTAGCTCTTCCCTGGTAATTGCTCAAAAATCTCCCACAAATATCTTGCTAAAAAACTATAGACCTCACTCTATTTATCATGTAAAAAAATCTCATATTACTAAAGCGAAGTATCCTGTGATTGATGTCCATTCGCATGCAAAATTCGTTCACAGTCCGAAGCAAATAGCCCAATGGGTTAAAACGATGAATAAAGTTGGGATTGATAAGACAATCATTCTGACCTATGCAACCGGTGGCAAATTCGATTCTTTGTATAAAGCTTTTGCCGGCAGATATCCGAATCGCTTTATAATGTACTGTGGTCTTGATTATACAGGATATAAAAAGCCCGGATTTGATAAAAAAGCCATAAAAGAACTAAAACGAGATTATAAGGAAGGCGCCCGGGGAGTTGGCGAGTTGGGAGATAAAGGCAAGGGCTTGTTTTATTCAAGCCCCACTAAGGCTTATGGAATGCATCCTGATGATCCAAGGATGGATCCTATTTTTGACGAATGTGCCAAGCTACATATGCCTGTAAGTATACACATTGCTGATCCTATGTGGATGTATGAAAAGATGGATTCAACAAATGACGGCTTAATGAACGCCTATGATTGGAGAAGAGATAATAAAAAAGAATTGGGACATGCCCAGATGATACAGATTCTGATCAATACCGTAAAAAAGCATCCGCAAACAACTTTTATAGCCTGTCATTACGCTAATTTAACTTATGATCTGAAAAAGTTAGGACAAATACTCGATAAATATCCGAATCTATATGTTGATCTTGCAGGCAGATTTGCTGAAACAGCAGCTATTCCAAGAGCTACGAAAAGGTTTATAACGAAGTATCAAAATAGAGTTATGTATGGGACTGACATGGGAACATCACAAAAAATGTATGATACTACCTTTCGAATCCTGGAATCAAACGATGAGCATTTTTATAAA
>VAPK010592139.1_pt1 | contig 26833 bp, 29 predicted proteins | sample 3395031 | NCBI WGS metagenome assembly VAPK01 (sample SAMN08290443, study PRJNA428436) | hydrothermal vent metagenome | isolation source: Deep-sea hydrothermal vent chimney 1 | place: Pacific Ocean: Juan De Fuca Ridge
AAATAGGGCAGCATCGCTTCTACTACGGTCGGATCGACGCGCGTGGTGGCGTTGTTATCCAAATATATTCCTTGCATGATTTATGCTCCTGTAAACTGAATCTGGACTAATTTTTCTTCTTCGTTCTGTGTGAGAGAATGCGCATTCGGGTCAAACGTTTCACCCTTTTCAGCCAGAACCCGAGTGAGTATTTCCTCAATCGGTTCATGACAGGAAGAACAGCCCCCACCGGCCTTGGTATAGTGCGCCACATCCTCTACCGTCCTGAGGTTATTGGCGCGGATCGTGTCTTCGATCAGGACAGCATCCACGGCAAAGCATTTACATATCAGCGCACCTTCCTCATGCGCGTCTTTCCATTCTTCTCCACGGTAGTTGGCTACTGCCGCTTGCAGGGCTTCTCGTCCCATCACCGAGCAATGCATTTTTTCCGGCGGCAAGCCATCCAGATAATCAGCAATATCCTGATTACTGACCTGCAAGGCCTGATCCAGCGACATACCTTTGATAATTTCTGTCAGGGCTGATGAGGACGCGATTGCAGAACCGCAGCCAAAGGTCTGAAAACCGGCTTCTTCAATCACTTCGGTTTGCGGATTAACCTTGAGCATTAAACGCAGGGCATCACCACAACTTAATGATCCAACCTCCCCGCTTGCATTGGCATCGTCTACTGCTCCGGCGTTTCGCGGATTGTAGAAATGCTCTTTAACTGTTTCTGAATAATCCCACATAGAAACCCTCCTCTTCAAAATTTATGGTTAACAGAACTACTGCAACCGCCACAGGTGGCGGCTTTCGGATTATTAAATATGAAGCCGCTTTCTTCTGCACTATCAATAAAATCCACCATTACCCCATCAAGATATTGCGCACTTTGTGGATCAATAAATATTTTTACTGCACCACATTCCACAACCACATCATCCTGTTTGGCTGACTCAACCAAAGACATCGAATATTGAATACCAGAGGAACAACCACCAGCAACCGTAATCCGAAGACCCTCGACGATCACATCCGAACTCTTGATAAATAGTTTTACCGCCTGTTGGGCACTTTTTGTAAGACTAAGCATTATTGTCTCTCCTGTTTTTTTACTTTTGTGAATCTATAGCTGGCAAGTATTGTGCAAACTCTAAGCCGCCAGCGGTGCATGACGCATACATTTTTTTGTACAAACCCGGTAGCAGGCTTCACAACCAATGCAATCCATAATATTTTTCAATGACATTACCATTGATGTATCATCAGAGAATCCATCATCATCGTCGTCATAGAAATCATCATCGTCAAAATCATCTTTATCATCCAGGGTCTCGCCACGCTCAATCAATTCAAATACGTCTCGTGAACACACTTTGAAACAACGGCCACAACCGATGCATTCACCCTGATTGAGTTCAGTGATAAATACAGGCGTCCATTCTTCGCCACCTCGGGTCAGGCCAATTAACTTCGTCATTTATATTTCTCCATTACTGTCACACTGCTACATACCCGCCGCATCGCTGTATTTACCAACAATCTCGATTGCCACGGAAAGCAACTTGTCCGCCTCATCTTTCATTTTTGACAGATCCTGAAAACCAAACCGATGTACGTCCCGCAAGTTCCGATCCACAATCACCAACTTGCCGACCGTTATAATGGCACGGCCAAACCCTTCATAAGAGAGATAAAGCAGAGTCGTCGCCATTAAACCGCATTCCTGTTCAATCAGAGCGGCAATGGCATTGTAGAAGGCCTTGACCCTGCTTATGATGATCTCATCTGGATCACCCACTATCGGGATCTCACGCTTCATCTCTTTAGTCAGGATAAACGGTTCCAGAATCTGTGCGACTGAGTATTTATCGAAAGTGCCATAGGTATCCACCGCGCGCATTTGTCTAACCATTTCCTTAATGAAATCCGATTCAAGAACCGGATCATCATTGTCAATCAATACTATCTCTTCAGCCATTATCTATCTCCTCATACATTTTAAATCATGATTAAACACGGACTATTTTCATTCATTCCAACCTTCCGCTTCCATATCATCGAATCGGCCTGGGTCATCCGTTTTTTGTTTGCGCATGGCATTTGCCAGCCAGGCACTGGGGCCTAAACGCAACTCATCCTGTAGCGACTCAATCAGGCCAGCAATACAGACTCCGGCTGCCACTCGGACAGGTTGTATATTTCTGGCCTTAAGCTGAGCAATAGCTGATGCTCCAATTGCCTGACTATAAACGGCAACACATCCTTCCAGTGCATCAAGTTTGGCTAACAGCTTGTCCTCATTGCCATCCTGTTCCATCTCACCAAACTGAATGACTTCAAATAATTTAGTTTTATTTAAATCAAAAACATAAATAGAAAAACTTGAAGCCGAACCAAAATGCTGGTTAACAGTTTCCATATCGGTGGTGGCAAACGCCACTTTCAACGCTGTTTGCATAAAAGCCTTATCTCCATCCTGGGCAGCGTCTGTATCCACAAGGGTCAATCGGCGTTTTAAAGACATAGCTCATTACTGTCCGTCAGCTTTTGCGAATAAATAGAATGGTATGGATGAACCTCTCCACGCGGGTTATCCAGCAGCATATTGGCCAGGTCGAACAGTGTTTGCCGGCTGCCCTGATAGCCAATCCAGCTTCGTTGATAACCTCCCAGTTGATCGTACTGGGGAAACCCCGCCCGCAGCAGCGGCAGACCCAGTCGTTTAGCTGTTCCCAACGCATGCGAGTTACTTATCAAAATTTGTGCACCCTTGTTATGCGCCATGATCTCCAGTTCTTCCAGATCACCCAGCTTTACTTCAACCGCCTTAACCTGTTTCAATACCGCTGCATTGGCAGGCGCTACTGCAGCAACCAACTCGGTGCCCGTTCCCGCCAGTAGTTGCGAAAAGCCATTGAGCAGATCCGGATCCAGCGCTACGGCCACTTTCGCCATTCCCAGCATAAAGTGCGTATCCAGCATGGCGTCCTGCAATTGTGCGCGTTGCCGTTCTAACTTGTGTGGAACCGGCGCGTCTGAAATATCCGACAATATTTTGATCAAGGCATCGGTTGCCTGCAGGCCCATCAAATGATCAAAGCGATAATCAGGCACACCGGTTCTGGCATGCAATACATCAGCCGCTTTGTACATGGATGCACCGATAACAATGGTGGCGATAGCTTTATGCAGACGGCGAAATGCCGATACCGGCGTGCCGCCGATGGTAAGGGGGCTGAAATCCTGCTCCGTTAAATGACCATCAAGAGAATCAGACAGATCCGGAATCACGACTGGCCGAAGCCCAAACAGTTCGATGATATCCTTCAGGCTCTCAATATCACCCGGCGTCAGAAAAGAACCCACGATCACATTGATCTGGTACTGTTTCTGCCCTGTACTGGCCGTCTGTTCCGGCGTTAAAGTCTCGATTAGCGCCGTAATGGCCGCTGCAAAACCACTCTCCATGCAACCGCTGTAATCAGGCGACGATACCGGAACCACTGGAATCTGCGCATATTGTGGATATTTCTCGCGGAACTGGTGTATCGCCATGGACACATCACAACCCTGTGTTTCCGACAACCCGGTAGTGGGTACGCCGATCAATGCCGGCGCAGACTTTTCGCAAATTGTTTTCAGACCTTCAACGATATTGTCATCAGCGCCCATCACGGTGCTGACCTGCTCCATGGCGCTGGTCTGCAGGGGTATCGGCTCACGAAAATGGCGGACGAAAAAAATCTTGCCAAATGCCGTGCAGCCCTGCGAACCATGCAACATGGGGATGGACTTGTGAAATCCAAGGAAAGCCAGTGCCGCACCAATGCTCTGGCTTGACTTGAGCGGGTTGACTGACAGGGCTTTGTTACGTTTGCTGATGCTAGCCTCCCGAAGATTTTTGTCTGCACCCGCCCTGTCAGCACTCACCGCAGCAACATCCCAGGGCAGCGGCTGGCGTACTGCCTGCCAGACCGGACTTTCCAGCGTCAACGCCAGTTGTCTCGCCAATTCAAGCATACCCTCATATCCGGCATAGCCGAATTCGCGTTCCTGGTTGATATCAAGAAAAGGCAGTCTTGCTTTCAGGGCTGTGTACATATTGCGACCACCGGCGATCAGGATATCGACATTCTGTTCATACACCAGATCCAGCAACGCCCGCGGATTGCCATCTTCCAGCATGCGAACATTCTCCCCCATAAGATCGCGGATTCGCGCCTTGTCTTCTTCGGTTGATTTTTTGGTGCCGGTAGCGACTACATGCATACCCAGATCCTGCAACGCAGAAATGACCGACCAGGACTTCACCCCACCGGTATAAAGAAGTACTCGCTTACCGCGTAATCGTTGTCGCCAGGGTTCCAGTAAGCTATGGATGCGCACTTCTTCACGGGTAATAAGTGTTTCGGTACGTTTATTTAAATCAGGATCATCAATGTGATGAGCAAAATCCCGCAACGCCTTTGACACATCCGCTATCCCATAGAAACTGCCTTCAAACCAGGGTGTACCAAATACCTCCTGTAATTTTCGAGCAACATTAATCATGGCCTTGGAACACACCATCATGTTGACCTCGGCACGATGCATGGTTTGCACTTCCCGGTAACGGGCATCACCTGACAATGTACACAGGACTCTTAGCCCCAGTTCATCCAGCAGGGGAAGCACATGCCAGAATTCACCGGCAATGTTGTACTCACCAACCAGATTGATATCGTGAATTTTAAAGTCGACCTCAGCGGCGGCAGCGGGTAGAGGATCCGGTTCCCGCGTACCCACCACATATTTCACCATCACTTCACCCGCGATACGATTACCCAGGTTCTTGGTTCCATAAAAACCAGCGGCATCAACGGGCACCACGGGTACCTGCCAGCGTTCTTCTGCCGCCCGGCAAACCGCTTCAATATCATCGCCCATCAGCGCTGGAACACAGGTGTTATAAACGAACACCGCAGCAGGGTGATAAGAATCGATAGCCTGCTTGATGGAATGAAACAGGCGCTTCTCACCACGGCCCATAATCACGTCCTGCTCAGTGAGATCGGTGGTCATGCCAATTTTATACAGGGCTTGGCCGGAAGAATGGGCACCCCGGTTATCCCATGAGGAACCTGCACAGGCAATCGAGCCATGTACGATATGGGCGACATCTGCAATCGGCAATAGCGCAATCTGCGCCCCATCAAAGGCGCAACCACCCGCCGTGGCTCCAGGGATGGGTCGGGCACAACCGGATTTGGATTTCCTGTTGTGTGAACAAGCGGGTTCATCGAGAAGTGCTGCAATATCTTTTGCTTTCATCTTACACCTGAGGCAATTAGTTTATTTTAGCTTTGCAAGGTAGGTGCCAAACACTAAGCGATTGTTTTTTAAAGAAAACTAGGGGGGTAATTTTGTTACAAAGGCGACAACGCAAAGGTGGGCTGCGTGTTCTGTAACATGACATACAGCATCAGCATGCACTCAAACACTATATGGGTCATCACACCATGACTGAATAACTTCAATATCCCGTCTCGGCAGGTAATCAAACCCGGCAGAATGATCTTCCATCACCGACCAGGCGATTTCATGTTTAATGCCCGCTGTGGTCAACATAAAGAAATACCAGGCCATGGGATATCCCGCCTGTCGATCAATGTCACGGATAAGGTTGGCGAGACCGGCACCTCGTTGGATCAGGGCACCACTCACATCAGGCACCAGTTCTTTATAGGTGGTCAGTGGTTTGATGTTGAATTTTTTATCCCCATAACGATCCGTATAGGGGATAAAGCGAATCACCCATTGATTCCAGAATGGGGTACGCATCGCAGCCGTTGATTTATCCCAGTCATGCAGAAACCGCCTCATCCTTCTGGAGCCCATTCCCTCTACCCACAATTCTTCCAACGTCTGGGCAACAGGAATTGCACGGCGAAACAGATATTGGGAGTCGGCAACTGGTTCCGGCTCCAGTTCAGGGAAATCAACTGGATCAATAAATTCTTCAAGACTCTCAGGGTACCAGTCTGGATCAAACAGGGGACGCGCCAGTACTTCCTGTAGTTCTTCTACCTCTAACTGGATAAAATCAGTACTGCTATTGCCGGTAGGGGCAATTAGATAATGTGTCGTACCCAACAAACGGGTGGCAACCAGATCCTGGTCAATATATTTTTCCAATAAGATTGAAATCTGTCCGGCCGATTCATGCTCGGCCCAGGTTCGCAGGTTACTGGTTACACGTTGCCCCTCGGCCGTAACAGCACCACCCTGACGATGCCAGCCTGTACGAGAAAGTACATGTTGAAACTGTATATTTTTGTCAATTTCATTTATGCGCCGCAAAAGGTCAGTTTGATCTTTATCCGGCTTTGCCTGCGTACAGGCCTGAATAAGTTCATTTGTATCAACACCCTTGATGTAAAAATCAGGATCTGTAATTATATCGTCTGCTATATTCATGCCGATCAGAAATCATACGTCCCAGACATTGCTGGAATAAACCACCTGTTCACTCAGTTTCAAAGCGCATACGCGCTTCTTCAGAATGTCCCATCACTTTTGCCAACCAGGGTGGAGGCATACATGAAATAACACCCTGCAACTTGCTCAGCACATCTTTTGCATCTACTTCACACACTTGTTTAATGGGATGAATTGAATGTTTTACTACCTTGGCTGCAGCAGGCCCACCAATGGATGATACGTAGAGAATATGACAGTCGCTGATCAGTTCAGCCAGATAAGCGTTTTTTTCACCTGCAACTTCCTTACCGTCTGTTGGCCTGACATCAACAAGTCGAATTTCCTCTGGCGAAACCTGATAGATCAGAAATTGCACGCAACTTCCAAAATGCCCGTCCAGCATTCCTTCATTATTCGATGCGATTGCCACACGTATAGAGTCCGGCATATCATTTTCAGACAGGGGGTGAATTGATAACACATGTTTACTCATTTTTTTACCTCAACTCATTGACTTCAATATAGGTTCTGTTATCACTCATGAATCCAACGGAATAACGCAGTCATCTATTTCACAAATATCTTCACATTGAGGGAAGTCATATTGATCTTCACACTCGGTGCAGTCTTTTGATTTAATTGCATACACGCCTTTATGCGTATGAATCGCGCCTGTTGGGCAGACAGGTTCACAGTCACCACATGCAGTACATACTTCAGCAACAATTTGCATAGCCATAATCAAACACTCCTATATTTATATATCAATTACGTTTAAATCTAAGCGTTGCGGGAAACTTTGGTGGTGGACTGATTGGCTCGATATACCATGATGAGCCATCTGCCAGCACCACTTTTCCACCCCATTCATCATCACTGTCTTTTTCTACTGACTCAACCGTCGCTTCGAGATCTTTTTTTGCCACATAAAAAAGCAGCTTGCCTGATTCGGAACGGCGCAACATTACATTCGGCATAATATTCTCCTGTAACAGAATTCTGGCCCGGTGTATACCGGGCCAGTCAACCAGGTAATTAACGAATTAGATCGTAGCTATAATCTGTTACGCCCATTTCACGCGTTTCTTCATCAAGACGTTCCAGAACCGAGTTAACCAGGGTGGTAAGAATATACATCGCACCTTCGTAACCCAGTGTCGTCATACGATGCAGATGATGGCGATCAAAAATCGGAAAGCCTATTCGAATCAGCGGCACCTCAAATTTCTTGCCTTTGGCCAGAGTGTCGCGCTGGATAAACTTGCCATAGGAATTACCGATCAAAAAATCGGGTTTGTTGGTAAAAACAAGAGAGCGCATGTGCCACAGATCCTTGTTCGTATGTACGACCGTATTTTTGCCATACTCTGATTCAGCCAGCATCGTCTCCATGGCTTTTCTCCAACGCTTGTTGGCATGACTACAAAGCACATCAGTCGGTTCCGCTCCCAGCTCCATCAGGAACTTCGTCATACCCATTACATAATCCGCATCACCATACAGGGCGAAACGCTTGCCATGTAGCCAGGCATGTGAATCCGTCATCATGTCCACCAGACGACCACGTTCTTTTTCGAGAGACTCGGAAACAGGTTTGCCTGTGAGTTCCGATACTTTCATCAGGAATTCATCGGTGCCTTCCAGCCCCATTGGTATAGCAATGTTTGTGGCAGGCTGTTTCAGCATGGTTTTTACATACTTGCGGGTTTTGATCAGCTGCCAGGGCTGTAGCAGCAGAGTATCAATCGCATTCGGTGCATCTTTCATTTCGTCAATGGTGGTGCCACCAGAATACATCCGGTACTCACCATCAGCTGGCGTATCCAGAACTTCGGAGGGATCACTCAGGAGGCTGTAATCAACATCCATTTCCTTCATCATCCGATGCATGACCCGATAATTACCTAGGTAAGTTTCAAATCCCGAGACCAGATTTATTTTGCCATTCTTACCAACTTCCTTATCTTCCATTTTATTAACCGTAAAATAGCGTAAGGTACCTTCAAACATATTGTCCCAACCTGTCGTATGACTACCGACAAAACTGGGCGTATGCGCAAAAGGAACAGGAAAATCTTCTTCAATATACCCTTCTTTTCTGGCATTACCAATAAAGGCATTCAGATCATCGCCAATAACTTCCGCCATACAGGTGGTTGAAACTGCAATCATTTTAGGCTTGTATAAAGCTTTTGCATTTTCCAGACCATCATACATATTCTTCTGTCCACCGAAGACAGCGGCATCTTCCGTCATGGAGTCAGAAACACAGGCGATGGGTTCCTTGAAATGGCGATTAAAATATGAACGGAAATACGCCACACAACCCTGTGAGCCATGCACATAGGGTAAAGTTTTCTCAAATCCAAGCGCGCACAGCACCGAACCTAACGGCTGACAAGCCTTAGCCGGATTGATAGTAAGCGCGGTACGCTGAAAATTAAGCTCCTGATATTCGCTGCTCGTTGTCCATTCAAATGTCTCTTTGATTTTTTCGGCAGAGTGACATTCTTCAGCTAATTCTCGTTTATTCTCAAGTGAATCCCTGTAATCATCATCGTTAAACAGGGGATAACATGGCTTGATATTGTCTATATGTTGACTCATTATTTATCTCCTCCCGCCCCACTACTCTTTAAATTAAGATCAGTGGACTGCAGGTGTTGGAATTGATAGTAAAAATTATTGAGCTCGTGGCAGCTGGAAATTATTTCCAGCCTGACCAGTATGCGATTATGTGCTTGCGGCTATTGCCTCGTCCTCTTCAACGTCCTTTTTCCAGGGCGCAGTAATTTTATTCCAGCATGGGTTGTTCAGGGTCATATCCATATCGCGAGCAAAAATTGCGAAGCCATCATAGCCATGATAAGGGCCTGAATAATCCCAGGAATGCATCTGCCGGAACGGGATACCCATTTTCTGGAAAATATATTTCTCTTTAATGCCTGAACCAATCAGATCAGGTTTGATTTTCTTTATGAACTCTTCAAATTCGTAACCGGTTACATCATCGTAAATCAGGGTCGCTTTCCCCACATCATGCATAGTCCGTTCATAATCATCATTATGGCCGAACTCATAACCGGTACCGACGACCTCCATTCCAAGATCTTCATAGGCGCCAATCACGTGTCGAGGACGCAGGCCACCCACGTAAAGCATTACCCGCTTGCCTTCAAGGCGCGGACGATACTTGTCGATAACCGCCTCATATTCAGCCTGATATTTTTCAATCACACGCTCCGCGCCTTCCTTAATCTTGTCGTCAAAGAAAGCGGCAATCTTACGTAAACTTTCCGCAATTTTTGTGGGACCAAAAAAGTTGTATTCCAGCCACGGAATACCGTACTTTTCTTCCATATGGCGGGATATATAGTTCATTGAGCGGTAGCAGTGAAGCAGGTTAAGTTTTACCTTTGGCGTCAGCTCCATTTCAGACAGGGTGCCATCACCGGACCACTGGGCTACGACTCGCAGGCCCATTTCTTCCAGCAAGGTGCGTGAAGACCAGGCGTCGCCGCCGATATTGTAGTCACCTGTAATCGCCACATCGTAGGGCGTGGATTCAAAACTGTTATCGTCATCACGCGCACCCAGCACCCAGTCACGAATTGCGTCATTGGCGATATGATGTCCCAGTGACTGGGATACGCCACGAAAACCCTCACAACGAACCGGCACCACAACCTTGCCATACTCTTTGGCTTTCTTCTTGGCGACCGCATTAATATCATCGCCGATCAAACCAACCGGACATTCTGATTGAATAGAGCTACCTTTCATCAATGGGAACAAGCCATGAACCTCATCGATTAACTTATCGAGCTTCTTATCCCCACCAAAGACAATATCCTTTTCCTGGAAATCAGACGTAAAGTTCATGGTGCCAAAGGTATTAACACCGGTCGTACCTACATAATAGTTTCGGCGACCTGCACGTGAGTACTGACCACAACCTACCGGCCCATGAGAAATATGAATCATGTCCTTGACCGGCCCCCACACTACACCCTTGGATCCGGCATAGGCGCAACCACGTACAGTCATCACACCCGGCAGGGATTTACGGTTGGAGGTAATGCATTTTTCTGACTGCTCAGAATCCGGATCATTTGCCATTAAATGCTTAACCCGATCTTTTTTTGCTTTCTCTGGATAAACCTCCAGCACCTCCTGAATCAGGGCTTCGGTTTCTTTATTTGTCATCGTTGCCATTGAACTACTGCTCCTGTTCCTCCGCCACCCATCTGTGGTCAGGGAATTGAAATTAAATTGTGACGGGCTCTATATTGTTGAGCTTTGAGTTTCCTAACACAGGCCCGTCGTGTTTGCATAAATGCATATAAATCGCATCAGGCCCCAGCGGCTTTACCGATGATGCTTTCATCTTCCTCATCCAGAATGCCAAACTCCATTAATAGATCTTCAAGTTCATCCATGGTGATTGGAGTAGGAATAACAAATTTCTTGTTCTCGATAATTTTCTTCGCCAGGGTGCGATACTCATCGGCCTGTTTGGCTTTCGGATCATATTCAATCACCGTCATACGACGAATTTCAGCACGTTGTACAACATTGTCACGCGGCACAAAGTGGATCATATGGGTGCCCAGTTTTTCGGCCAGTGCAATAATCAAATCATCCTCACGATCCGTATTTCGAGAATTACAAATCAGACCGGCAAGACGCACACTGCCTGAATTTGCATATTTCACTATGCCCTTGCAAATATTATTAGCGGCATACATGGCCATCATTTCGCCAGAAACCACAATGTATATTTCCTGGGCCTTGTTTTCACGAATCGGCATGGCAAAGCCACCACAGACAACATCACCCAGAACATCGTAGAAAACAAAGTCAATGCCTTCTTCATAGGCGCCTTCCTCTTCGAGGAAGTTAATGGCGGTAATAACACCACGGCCCGCACAGCCCACACCCGGCTCAGGCCCACCTGACTCAACACATTGTATGTCGGCGTAACCGGTCTTGAGCACATCTTCCAGCTCGAGGTCTTCCACCGAACCGGCGTCTGCTGCCATCTCCATAATGGTGTTCTGCGCCTTGGCATGCAGAATCAGGCGAGTGGAATCCGCTTTTGGATCGCAACCCACTATCATTATTTTCTGACCCGCTTCAGCCATCGCCGCGACCAGATTCTGGGTTGTAGTGGATTTACCGATACCACCCTTCCCGTAAATTGCACATTGACGCAATGCCATTGTTGTTTCTCCTTGCAGTGAATAATTAAATTTTGTAAAAAAACATTTGCACATATCTCTTTACAGCAATCACCGTGCCAGTTTTTTAAATTTAGCTAAGTACATGTTTATAATAAAATTATTGGAAACTAACCGATGTAATAATGCAGTGGCATTAACAACATTCCCCTGTTCGTTGTATGCTTAACGACAAGATGCACAAGACAGACGATAACCCGGTATTTCTCTCACTACCTGATTCAGCCCGCCTGCCAATTAACCGTTGTAATCTACCCGCCGCTATTCTTGGCAGCCTGACCTTTCAACAACATCCGACGGCCCTGCTTATTGATGGTGTTAGCGCCTTACACCACGATCTGTTTTTTGAACTGGATAAGTGCTCCAATATCATGCAGCGTAATCAGATATTTATGAACTATATGCAAGCATGCTTTCAATTTAAAACACCGGAGGAAGCGGGCGCGGGAGAAAGCAGCCGCTATAAGGTAAATTATTTGCGCTTATTGCGCGGCTGGATGTTTGATGCCGAGAAACAGGATGCAGCGGTACTTAAATACTGGGTCGAGTCACGCTTCGGCCTGCTGACACGCTATCACAAAGCACGCTTAACAGACTTTGATAGCGAGCCCTATTATAGATACATAGCAGAACGATCCCGTGGACTCTACAATACCAACGCGTTAGAAATGCAGTTAGACCTTCTATTCAGTTATTGCCAATATGAACTTGCACAATGTAGTTCGACTCATCACCTGACTTTGTATCGTGGCGTCAATCATTTCACCGGGCTTGAAATTCTCAGCCAGCCCAGTAAAACTGAAATCATCACGCTATTGAACAATCTGAATTCCTTTACCGATCATTATGAGCGGGCAAGTGAGTTTGGTGACATCGTCCTCAAGGCACAAATCCCATGTTCAAAAATATTATGGTTCCCGGAATTATTGAACGGTCGATTGCAGGGTGAGCAGGAATACCTGGTAATTGGGGGACTATATAGAATGACCATGGAATCCGACTTCTAATATTGTTACAACTCCTACATTTTCATCTCATCCGCAATAAATCCACCAGAAAAACAGCTCGGGCACTCAATAGATTCAATCACTTACATAGTGGATCATTATTTGCTTAACAAACATAGACAATTACTACAAAAGGAGTGGAACAGATATGCCCACTACAGAATTAAAGAAAATTATTACTGGTATCCGAACAGGCGATATCACCCCCTACCTGGGCCCGGATGCACTTAAAGGAGTAACCGAGATTGGTGGTTCAGACCCCATTCCAGCTGACAGCGACAGTCTGATCCTGGCAATGAATAATGGCCAACCAATGGCGCCACGTCTGATGTATGAATTCTCACGCGCCGCCATGAATATGGAACACAAAAAAGGTCGAAACTTCATTAATCGATTTCTGCATGAAACCTATGGCGAAAGAAACTGGAGCCGAGCCCCATTACATGACTGGCTGGCTGAGATAAAGCCCGCCTACGTGATTGACATTAATCGAGATACCCAGTTACAGAATTCTTATGCGGATACACCACATACCTTAATTCGTGGAATATCCCGAATAGGCGGCACCCATTATCGATTCTTTATTCATCATTATGACGGTCAAACCTATAAGGAAATCGAACAGGATAAAGTTGATACCCGCTTGCCCGTGCTTTTTAAACCTATGGGCAGCCCGTTACCGGATTCCACCTTTATTGCCTCCGATGCGGACTATGTGGACTACATTACTGAATTGATGGGCGGATTTGCAATTCCGGATTTCCTGAAAAAATATAGAAAAGGTAAACAATATCTTCTTCTGGGAATGTCACTTAACCGCGACACCGAACGCATGGTTCTCTCAGATATGATCTATGCCGCCGCGCAGCCGGCAGGTTGGGCACTGATTCCAGAACCTAGTAAAAAAGAAGCACGTTTTTGTGAACGAAAGGGCATTAAAATAATTGAAGCTGATATTTCTGATTTTCTGGCCGCCGCCTACTCCGAAACCATAGCAAGCCATGAGCCAACAGCACAAAGTGTGGGTGTTCAATGATCGAGTTTAAACTTTGTCTGGAAAATACGCATGCGCCGAGATATTCTGTTGGGCTTTAATACTTCTCGAAAGGCCGATTAGCTGCAGGGCCTGGCTGCTACAGGCTTCTCTAATATCAAAATTCAAGGTCTTTAACCAGCGAGAAGGAATAGCATCCAGACCATAAAGAGCGCCTGCGATCATGCCGAGAATGGCGCCTGTAGTATCGGCATCACCGCCCCGATTGACAACATTGATCAAGGCGCTTTCAAAAGTATCATTGGCAAAAAGCGCCTGCAGGACTGCATGCATGGTTTCCACAATATAAGCGCTCGGATTTTCGCAGTGTTTTCCGTGATAATTAAAACAGGGTTCAAGTTCAACCAGCTCCTGCGCTAATGCCATCAGAGATTCATGATTTCCGCCACAGAGCGCAGCCTGTATCATCTTAATTACATATTCAGTAGCAAGATCAGAAAGAGAATTATGGTGGGTGATGTGACAATGCTGACGTGAGATGGCCTGTACCTTTGACCAGTGCTCGCCCAATGTTAACAGGGCTATCGGCAGGCTTCGCATACAGGCACCATTACCGGCATCATGCTCACTCGCCTGAACTGCAGTCTCCCCGGTACTGCGGAAATGCAGTATTCCGCGACGTACGGTATTGCCAATATCCACGGGCTTGCTACGCATCCAGTCACTGAATGCCTCGGCCGCTGCCCGCACCTGAAATTCACCCTTATCCAGAATTGTACGGCCCAGAGCCAATGACATTTGTGTATCATCCGTGACATAACCGCGCCGAAGCCGCAACCATCCTCCCCCGACAATATCACGATGCAGCGTATAGGTTGCCCTGATCTCCCTCGGCATCATGAACTCTACCGTGGCCCCCAGAGCATCACCTATCGCCAGACCCAGATAGGCCGCCTGCGCCCGTTGCAGAAGAAAATCAGACAAGCTTATTCCTCTGGCCCAAAACATTCCTGGTAATCAGCACAGACTTCACAGGATGGAGAGCGGCAGGTATAAATGCCTTCTGCATTGCATAATTGTTTGTAAAAGAATTTTTTCCATTTCATATCCCGATCATTACGCACAACCAGAGTCGGAAAATTTTCCTGCAACAAGCTACTGAGATCTTTGCGCGACCACAGACCAAGATCCTGCCAAAGATGATCCTGTGCCATACAGGCTGCACTCACAATCCCTGCCATCCACTCTTCCGATTTTGATTTACCTGCTCGATCCCGCAATAGCAGGGCACGTAATTCATCTCGCTCCTGCCATCGATCTGAGTCAGGTTGTGTCTGAGGCTGTACCCGTCGCAGGGCATCAAAGCCTGGATAGTGATAAGCCAGCATGGCGTGAAACTGTTCTGGCTCAAGCCCCAGGCAAACCGGCAACCCACCAAACCCACAACTCCAGCTTGCCAGAATACGGGCCAGTAGATCGTCATTGGCTCGCCCCTGACTGTATTCCATCAATTGAACATAAAGTTGATGGCAAACATCTTCAGCTTTTTTGAGCAATACAACGGTATTCATATTTAACATTCCACAATTTTGACTGCCTGTCCTGAAATAGAACCATAATCATCAGGCGGGACGAACTTTCACATCACCCACTACCTGCGCCTGACAGGCGAGCCGATAGTGCCGCCCTGCCATATTCTCACGCAGGACTTTGTCTTCAAGCACTGACGGTTCGGACAAGTTATTCCATCCTTCCTCGACTTTCATCATGCAGGTGCCACAGTCACATTCCCGGCAACCATAAATAATGCCGGCACCTACTTTTTCTGAAACCTCAATCACTCGGGTGCCAACCGGAACGTTTACAGTAAGTTCAATGTCTGAGAATGTTACTTTTGCCTTTGCCATATTGACTGCTCCCCAATTTTAACGTTTAGCGTGCCTGAATTTCTGCCATCGCCTCGGCTATCTTTGCCGGCGGTATACCCGTCAGGGAACCGGGCAGGTTAACGGACTCACCCAGGCCATTAAGAATCGCCCCTTCGACAGGACAGATGCTTGCACACAGGGGTTCAGCAAAATCACCTTCACACTCGGTACACTTTCTTGCATCAACCATAAAATGCGGACTGGCTTCGTAGATTGCCTGGCTGGGACAAAGCAATTCACAGGCCCAGCAATTTACGCAGCTTTCAATAATTCTATATGTCATATCACCCTCTGCTTTATGCCATTTCACGTGTGTTTATATCAGGCTTAAACAGTAAACCCTGCTCGACCATCTCTGCATATACCGCAGCCACAGCATCCTCGATGGCTTCCATGGCATGCTCTCCATTCGGCTGTATGCCTGCCTGTTCCAGTACGGACCACGGCTCAATACCAATTTTTGAACACAACACCGCTTCACACCCATCCAGGCTACGAATAATTTTATCCAGTGTTGTCTCTGCCTCACCGCAGTTCTCATTACCACTGCAATACAGATCTACTTTTCGTCGCCCGATAAAACGCACATCCATCGCTGATGCCTCATAAACCAGGAATTCTTTCGCATGCCCGAAGTGCTGGTTTATCACTCCGCCCCCTGAAGAAGCGACGGCAAACAATACCGGCCGCGCTTCCTGCATTAAACTTTTTTGATCCGGTGTGATCACCACTGCACCCGATTGCTTATGCGCCATCCGTTTTTCTTCAATTGCATGATGGATGGCCGCTCGCTTTTTCATCGCCACTTTATAATCAATATTTATATTTTCAATCTTGTCCAGGGTAAACTCATCACCCCGATCTTCGCCCAGCATGCCTACCGCATCTGCACGACACTGGCGACAATGCCGCATCATATTCATATCGCCCGCACAGGCATCCTGCAATGTCTGCAGTTCAGTATGCGTCGGCCCACGTTGGCCCATAACGCCATAAAAAGTACCGTGCTCGGCTTCTGCAATCAGGGGCATGACATTGTGTAGAAAAGCGCCTTTTTCCTTTACCACCTTACTGACTTCTTTCAGATGTTCATCATTGACTCCGGGTATCAGGACTGAATTCACTTTTACCAGGATCCCTTTATCGACCAGCATTTGCAGACCTTTTTGTTGCTGTTCGATAAGAATCTTCGCCGCTTTACGGCCTTTGATACGTCGGTTGTTCCAGAATATCCACGGATAAATTTTCGCACCGATATCAGGGTCAATACAATTAATGGTAATGGTGACGTGATCGATGTTGTGCTTTAGCAATTCATCCATCTGCTGCGGCAGAGCCAGACCATTGGTGGAAACACATAACTTGATATCCGGCGCAGTCTCCGTCAGGGCGCGGAAGGTCGCAAAGGTTCGTTCCGGGTTGGCGAGAGGATCTCCTGGCCCGGCAATTCCCAACACAGTCATCTGCGGAATTTTTGCGGCAACAACGATGACTTTTTTCACCGCCTGCTGCGGTGTTAGTAGTTCTGAAACCACACCTGGACGAGACTCATTAGCACAGTCATATTTCCGGTTACAGTAATGGCACTGGATATTACAGGCAGGCGCCACCGCCACATGCATGCGCGCATAGTAATGGTGCGCTTCTTCGGAATAGCAGGGATGATTGTGTACTTTGTTACGAATCTCTTCCGGCAAATGTGCAAGTTGCTCCTGATTACCACCGCAGGCGCCTGCGGAACATCCCTCCTCCATCACATTTGAATTTAGTACTGTAAGCTCCATACATATGTCTCCCGATTGCAGTTATCGTCAATATAGTTATGCAAGCTATTGCATACTCCATGCCTATCCCGGCAAACATCATTACCCTTTGTTTTTGTTTGATTTATTTATAATGTGTGGATTATGCCTCTGGTGATTTGGCCACAATTCATTTAGCTTTGTTGCAAAGCTCACATTTGCTGAAAGTACGAACCACAGAAATTGTTAAAAAAATTAACCAAAGAGGATACATAAGTTTTAAAACCTCTGTGTCCTCTGTGGTAAAAAATAAATAATCCAGGTTTATATTTGCCTGACATTAATATTTAGCGTCTGGATTCGGTATGCAATCTGGCGCGGTGTCATATTAAGCAGTCTGGCTGCCTTGGCCTGAACCCAGCCGGCTTCTTCAAGTGCGGCGATAACCCGTTCCCTTTCATCAAGATCGGGATCATTAAAATCAACTTTTGGACTATTTTCAATTTTTGTAACACCGCCAACCTGAAGTTCATCAAGCCCTGCCTCGACAATCATGTCACGATCGATATTGCCATCGAAACTCATAATCGCTGCCCGCTCGAGGATATTTTCCAGTTCGCGCACATTACCCGGCCAGGCATAGCGCATTAACAACCTGATAGCGCTGTCGGTAATCACCAGCTCACGCCCCTGCTGTTTGGCCACCTTGTCCACCAGAAAACGTGCCAGATCCGGAATATCTTCAGGCCGCTCACGTAATGCCGGCGTTCTGATCGGCATTACATTCAGGCGATAGTAAAGATCTTCCCGGAAACTTCCTTTTTCGACTTCTTGCTCAAGATTACGGTTAGTGGCAGCAATAATACGCGTATCAACACGCAGCGTTTTCATACCACCAACACGTTCAAACTCTCCTTCCTGTAGCACGCGTAATAATTTAGCCTGAAAGGCAGGTGAAATTTCTCCTATTTCGTCCAGAAAAATAGTTCCGGCATCGGCCTGTTCAAAGCGTCCTTTTCGCTGACTGACAGCCCCCGTGAAGGCACCTTTCTCATGACCAAACAATTCTGATTCAAGCAGGTTGTCAGGTAGCGCTGCACAGTTGAGTTTAATAAATGAACCTTTTGCACGTGGTGAGTTGTAATGAATAGCATTGGCAATTAATTCCTTGCCGGTGCCTGACTCACCACGTATCAATACGGTTGTATTCCACTTGGATACCTGTCTAACCTGCTCAAACACGGTCTGCATAACCTGGCTGTGACCCACAATATTTTTAAAACTGTGATTACCTTTTACCTTTCGACGCAGATGATCGCGTTCTTCCCGCAGCTCTCGTTTTTCATCAGCCACTTCTCTTGACAGATACACGGTCTGTGCAATCAGGTTAGCTGTCATTTCCAGGAAACGCGCCTGTTCATTAATCAGTTCACTACAGAATGAAGGTTGCGCAGTAAAAACGCCTACCGGATCATGACTGCCTCTACGAATTGGCACACCGATGAATGGCAGGTTGACATCATACACTCCCAGGCGACCAAGAAATTTGGGCTCATCGGCGATACGCCGCAGCACAACCGGCTCAGCCTGCCGCATTATATCGCCAACCACACCTTCGTCTGCACCATAACGAACTTCTTTGGCGAAACTGGTTGTGTGTCCATGCAGAGCAACTACCTGTAGCTCACCCGTATTTTCATCCAGCAAACTCACCATGCCATAGCTTAACTGACCTTCGTCATGCAACAGTTTGAGCACTTCCGCCAGGGTTTCTCGCAGGTTCAGGGAACGACTAAGTACCTGGCTGACAAGATAAAGAATCTTCAGTTCTGCTTCCAGAAGACTGCTGCGTGAATCAATCTTGTGTATTGAATTTGCTTTTACTCCATTCATTGTTGTCCACCATTCACAGGAATCGAAATCCTGACTCGGCAACCATTGCTATATTCCGTATCCACTTCAACTTCACCACCATATCCAACTGCAATTTGCTGTGCCATGGTTAAGCCCATGCCAGTATGACCGTGCCCGGAACTCCAGTTGCTAAAGAAAGGTTCAAACACCCTGAAACGTAACCCTGTTGCTAACCCAGGCCCTCTGTCCTGAATCCACAATTCCACACGCTCATCATTATCATTTTTTGTCGTAATCATAAACTCACGTTGCCAGTCTCCTGGCTCCTGTAAAGCATCAATGGCGTTATCAAGCAGATACTTCACCAACGCTCTTAATTTTCCAGACTGGCCGGTAATAGATGGCAATGATTCAGACGGCCTGCAATCAACCACCACGCCTTCCGCTAACAGGCGCGAAGCCATCACGTTAAGCACATCCCGAACCACATCATTCATATTGACAGACCCCATAACTTCACTAACTTCAGTCGGTATCGATGCACGTAAAGTCTGTACCGCCTGATGACCGGCATCCAATGCCTGGTTGAGAATACTGTACAGATGTGCCTGTTCGGGTTCCTGACGTTTTAACATCCCGGCTGCGGCTTCAATCATATTAAGCGGCCCCTGCATCTGGAAAATAGCGCCGGACAGAGTCTCCTGCATATTCTGTGTCATACTTTGTTCCATCATTAATGCTTGCACGGCATTAATACGCACCCGCTCCTGCTCACGCTTCTGGCGAGTAATTTCGTTGGCCACAAGTAATAAACCGCTTTGTCTGTCCGACTCAAAGTACGACTCGGCTCGCAGGTCGAACTCCTTGATCCAGCTAGCGGAACAGGAAAACCAGCGCGGTTCACGCCCCGGCGCCTGTTCAAGTCGGACTTCCTGATTTTCAAAACTGTATTCACGCGCACAGGCCGTTGCAAAATCTTCAACAATAAGACTGTTTGCGCTTTGTAAAATAAGTTCCGCCGGTTCACGCCCGTCAAGATCAGCCATCAATGTTTTGTAGGCACGATTATCCAGCACCACCTTGCCCTGCATATCCAGCAGAGCAATCGCCATGGGTGCGTAATCAACGACTGATTCGATCAGTTCTTTCTGGTTATGAACCTTGTTCTTCAAGTTATGCAGCGCCGTAACATCGCGGTGCATGCCCAGGAAGTAGTGTGATTCTGTTCGATCACATAAAACGGGCGCCACCGTGACTTCCGCCAGATAGCGACTCCCATCCTTGCGTTTATTGACCAGTATCCCGTTCCAGGCCTTGCCGGATAAAATATTTGACCACAGCTCCCGGTAAACCGCCTTCGGTGTCGCTTTGTAGGAAAGAATAGATTCATTCTTTCCACGTAGTTCATCACTGCTGTAGCCGGTCAGATTTTGAAAGGCCTGATTAACATATAAAATACTGGCCTGGTTATCCGTAATCGAAATAGCAATCGATGACTGTTCCACGACTTCATAAAAAATCCGCGGTGGTAATACCCGCCCACGACTCTGGATCACAGCAAAAGCCTCAAGTACTTCAGCGGGTACATCCACCGGAGGCGATGCAAAGAAATCACCCAGGGCATCGACCCAGTCGTACTCACTTTGCAAACCTGTCAAGCTAGCTGTCATGGACTCACTCCAGATTCCAGAATATTCCGTATGTATAACCTTTCTATTTGTAAGGTCTTTGCAAGGGTTATGCCATAGCACCATCAAGCTCGTCATCTACGTCTCAGCACGCATGGTTTGTCGGTTTCTACACATTCACCAATGCTTAGCTTCATGCATTGTTAGCTTCACCACAGAACATTTTGCACCCGGTTGAACCTTGAGCCTGATAAATGCCCAGAAATAAAGCAGTTTCGCCAACCAGGCCTGATTACAATTTCAGTGGTACGGTTAATGCAATACCTTATTCGAAACAATAAGAATGGGATTGAATAAGCAATGACAGAATACCTGCTCCTGCTATTAGGCACGGCTCTGGTCAACAACGTAGTGTTGGTGAAGTTTCTCGGTCTGTGTCCTTTTATGGGTGTCTCCAACAAAGTGGACAGTGCATTAGGCATGGGCATGGCCACCACGTTTGTACTAACCCTGGCGGCTGTTGCCAGCTGGCTACTGGAATTTTATGTACTGCAGCCACTGAACATCGGTTTTTTTCGCATACTGACTTTTATTTTAGTGATCGCCGCCGTCGTCCAGTTTACCGAAATGGTGGTAAAGAAAACTTCGCCTGCACTGTATCAGGTGCTGGGAATTTTCCTGCCGTTGATTACTACCAATTGTGCAGTGCTCGGTGTTGCTTTGCTTAATGTGCAACAGCATCACGGCTTCGTTGAAAGCGTACTTTACGGCTTTGGCTCAGCCGTAGGTTTTACCCTGGTACTGCTCATTTTTTCCGGGCTGCGTGAACGCCTCGCTCTGTCGGATGTGCCCAAAGCATTTGCCGGCGCCCCCATCGGTTTTATTGTAGCCGGTCTACTGTCACTGGCGTTTATGGGCTTTTCCGGACTTACTACATCCTAGGAGGAATCATGCTTGCCGCTATCACCAGCCTGACAATACTGGGGCTTGCACTTGGCTATCTGCTGGGTCTTGCGTCCCGTTACCTTAAAGTAGAAGGCAATCCCCTACAGGCGGAAATCGAGGAATTGCTGCCCGGCTCTCAATGCGGTCAATGCGGTTACCTCGGCTGCACAGCAGCAGCGGAGGCCATTGCGAATAGTCAGGCGAAAATTACTATCTGTACGCCGGGTGGGCTGGCTCTGGTCGAAATCCTGGCCAACAAACTGGGAGTCAGCATTGATCTTTCTTCCGTTAAAGATCAAACCCCGATGGTCGCCTTCGTCAATGAGGCGCTTTGCATCGGTTGCACTAAATGCTTCAAACAATGCCCAACGGACGCGCTGACAGGCGGCCCCAAACAAATTCATGTCGTGATCGTAGATGCCTGCACCGGCTGTGAAAAATGTGTTGATATCTGCCCGACTGAATGTGTCGCCATGCGTCCCATCCCCATCACGCTGCAAGACTGGCATTGGCCCAAACCGGCCGCCACAGCCGTGGTCCAGGCTTCAGCTATATGAAGAGGATTCAGTTGTAATGAAATTGTTTAAAATTCGTGGTGGCGTGCATCCGGATGATCGCAAACAACTATCGGCTAACAAAGCGATTGAGACGATGCCCATGCCCAAACTGTTGCGTATTCCTCTACAGCAACATATCGGCGCACCTGCCGAACCGGTAGTACGCAAGGGTGATAAGGTTCTTAAGGGACAACTGCTCGCCAATAGTCAGAGTGCGATTTCAGCCGCGGTACATGCCCCAACATCCGGTCAGATCATGGCGATTGATAATTACATGGCGCCGCATCCATCCGGCCTGCCCATCAGAACCATCACCCTCAAGCCGGATGGCGAAGATCGCTGGGTTTCACTGCCGGCAGAGGTCGATCCGTTTACTCTCACGCTGGATGAAATTACACAGCGCGTAGCCGAAGGTGGAATTGTAGGGATGGGGGGAGCCACGTTTCCTTCTGCGGTCAAGCTGGGGCTGCGTAAACGTTATCAGTTACACATGCTGGTGCTCAATGGCGCTGAATGCGAACCCTATCTAACCTGCGATGATCGGCTGATGCGCGAGCAGGCGGATGAAATACTGGATGGCATCAGAATCATGATGCACGCTCTGCAGGTTGATCAGGCGCTGGTCGCTATCGAAAACAATAAGCCTGAAGCCCTCTCAGCCATGCGAAAGGCGGGGGCCGCTTTTAATGGAATCAGAATAATTAATGTCCCCACCCGTTATCCCATGGGTTCAGAAAAACATCTGGTGCAAACGCTGACCGGAAAAGAAACACCTGCACGCGCGCTCACAGCAGACATCGGAATCGTAGTCCATAATGTTGCCACCGCCCATGCCGTACATGATGCTGTTCGCTTTGGCCGCCCCCTGATCAGTCGAGTCGTTACGGTCAGTGGCGGCGCCATACAGGAACCGCGTAATCTGCGTGTACCTGTCGGCGCCACTGTCCAGGATTTGCTTGACTACTGCGGTGGTTTTTCGGAACCGCCCAGTCATATTCTGTCCGGCGGGCCGATGATGGGACACCCCATTCCAAATACTAAAGTTCCGCTGATAAAAGGTTTCAACGGTGTGATTGCACTCACGGCCAAAGAAGCGGCAATCCGGCCACCGATGCCCTGTATTCGTTGTGGCAGTTGTGTCAATGCCTGTCCCTGCGGTTTAGTCCCTATGGAAATGGCTGCTCGTTGCCGCAAAGGAGATCTACAGGGGGCGGTTGATCTTGGGCTGATGGACTGCATTGCCTGCGGCTCCTGCGCCTATGTCTGCCCTGCCCACGTTCCGCTGGTGCAATATTTTAATTATGCCAAAGGTGAATTAACCACTCGTCAGCGGGCACAGCATAAACAGGCTGAAACCAAACGTCTGGCCGAACAACGGACTGTGCGAGTTGAGCATCAGAAAAAGGCTAAACGGGAAGCCATGATGCTCCGGCGTAAGGAAGCCGCCAGAAAAAAAGCCGCTATGCAAACTACTGAGACCAGAGTATGAAAGTAACGGTATCACTCATCGGTGGACCTTATGCCCACGAAACCGGCAGTATCAGCCGCCTGATGTTATGGGTTATGCTGGCCCTGCTACCCGTTACCGGATATGGTCTTTACCTGTTCGGCTGGCCCGCCATTTTTCTTTTTGCCATCACCGTCATTACCGCCGTCGTTGCCGAAGCAGGCAGCCTGTGGATTGGCCGACGGCCTATGAAACCCTTTCTGCTGGATGGTTCCGCTGTTTTGACTGGCTGGTTACTGGCGCTCACCTTGCCGCCCTGGGCGCCCTGGTGGGTTGGCGTGGTCGGTTCGCTGCTGGCTATCGTCATCGGCAAACAGGTTTTTGGCGGCCTCGGTCAGAATCTGTTTAACCCGGCCATGGTTGCGCGTGTCGCCCTGTTAATTTCATTCCCGCTACAAATGACGACTTTTATCACGCCACATCCCCTGTTCCAAACCGGTTCACCCGATCTGCTGGATAACCTACAAATTACATTTGGCCATGCATCACAATTTGACGGCATCAGCAGCGCCACCCTGCTTGGGCACATACGTACTCAACTGTCACAGGGCATCGATCTGTCGAAGGCACTGATTAATCAGCCCTCATTAACCCAGTTGTTATGGGGCAATACCGCCGGCAGCATGGGAGAAACCTCCGCCCTGTTGATTCTGGCAGGTGGCCTGTTATTACTGGCACGCCGTATCATCAGCTGGCAAATCCCGGTTGCCATGCTCGGCACCCTGGCATTGCTGGCAACCATCATGCATATGGTTGATCCCTTGCGCTACCCTGATGCCGCCTATCACCTGTTGGCCGGCAGCGCTATGCTGGGCGCCTTCTTTGTCGCCACCGATCTTGTCACCTCGCCGGTTACCGGGAAAGGACAACTCCTGTATGCCATCGGTTGCGGAGTACTGGTCTATGTCATTCGCACCTGGTCCGGATTTCCGGAAGGCCTCGCGTTTGCGGTACTCCTGATGAATGCCGTTACGCCACTAATTGATTATTACCTAAAACCGCGTGTTTATGGCCGCACTCGTCGGGGTGAGCCCCTTCAGTATGCCGATGAAGCCACGAGTAAAGAATCATGAGTACTCCAGAAAAATCTCCTTATCGTTCACGCGCCGCTTATCACGGTGCGCTACTGGGCGGCTTTGCCATGCTTGCGGCAGCCCTGTTGATACTTGGCGATATCAGTACCCGTGGTGCTATCGCCGAACGTCAGAAAGAGGATGTTATGGCGTCACTAAGCCAGGTTCTCCCTGATGCTCTACATGATAATGATCTGCTGGCAAACACGCTTAGCCTTGATAGGCCTGATCACAAACCACTCACCGTTTATCAGTCGATCAAAATCGGCAAAGTCAATGCCGTTGCCTATTCCGTGACCGCACAGGGGTATGCCGGTAACATCACGGTTTTGATGAGCGTTAAAAAGAACGGCGAAATTGCCGGGGTGAGAATCCTCTCTCATGCAGAAACGCCCGGACTCGGCGACAAGATCGAACTTGACAAGAGCCCATGGGTTTTGAGTTTTAATGGTCTCTCATTTACCAAGCTTCCGGAATCTAAATGGAAGGTAAAAAAAGACGGAGGATTTTTTGATCAATTCAGCGGCGCAACCATTACGCCGAGAGGAGTAGTTCACGCCATCAAGATGGGACTCGATTTTTTTGCCCGGCATAAAAGCGAGTTGCTTCACGTAAAAGCAGCAAAACCAGCCCAGGAGCAATAAAGATAATGAGCACTTACACACAAATCATCCGTGATGGACTCTGGGATAATAACATCACATTTAACCAACTGCTGGCTTTGTGCCCCCTGCTGGCGGTTACCAACACAGCCACCAATGGCCTTGGCATGGGACTGGCTACGACGGTCGTGCTAATGCTCTCGGGGATGACCGTTTCACTATTTCGTAACTTAATCACACCTGAAATCCGGATTCCTGTTTTTGTTTTAATCATTGCCGCTATCGTGACGCTGGTTGATATGGCGATGAATGCCTGGTTACATGATCTGCATAAAGTTCTGGGACTGTTCATTCCTCTGATTGTCACCAACTGCGCCATTCTTGGACGAGCCGAAGCCTTTGCCTCGAAGAATGCGGTGGCGCCGGCCTCAGTGGATGGCCTGATGATGGGACTGGGATTTACTTTAGCATTAGTCATCGTCGGCACGGCAAGGGAAATCCTTGGCAGCGGCACCCTATTTGCGCATGCGGCGCTGCTTTTGGGTGACAAGCTGTCATTCCTTGAGTTACATCTGATCCCGCACTACGGCGGATTCCTGCTGGTGATTCTGCCACCCGGTGGCTTTCTGGTCCTTGGCTTTTTACTGGCAGGCAAGCGCATCCTCGACGGCCATCTGCAAGAGCGCGCTAAAAACCGATCGCATCCGGCAGAAACCCCGGCCATAGCATAAGAAGCGAGTTAAGAAAATGAACGTCGGCGTCGTCTACGCAAAAGCCACCAAACAGATCTGGTTACAGCTGGATGTGCCTGAGGGCAGCACGGTGCAACAAGCCATCGAAATATCCGGCCTGCTGCATCAATTTCCCGAGATCGATCTCAGCAAACAGGAAGTGGGGATCTTCGGCAAAATGACAAAACTGGACAGTATCGTGAAAGAAGGCCAACGAATCGAAATCTATCGGCCGATTACAGCGGATCCTGAAACTGTCGAACGACGGAGTTGAATAAACTACCCCGCAGCAAGCTGCGGGGAATCGAACCCCAAGGGATTAAAGCCTAGCAGTCGCCTCGAATCATTGAAGATGGTTAAGGTGCTCACATTGACCGGTGGTTTGCTGTCCCATCATGGCTGGTTCCCTCCAATACACGTAGTTGTATTAGATCAGAACGCGATCACCAGCGCAAATTAGTTCTTCAACAGTATCGGCCGATACTGTTGAAAAACTCAGTATTTAAAATAGAACTATTCTCTTCTTACTACAAGTTTTCTTTTTTAATTTTCAATATTTAGCGTTATTTACGTTAAAT
>VAPK010153279.1_pt1 | contig 26804 bp, 23 predicted proteins | sample 3395031 | NCBI WGS metagenome assembly VAPK01 (sample SAMN08290443, study PRJNA428436) | hydrothermal vent metagenome | isolation source: Deep-sea hydrothermal vent chimney 1 | place: Pacific Ocean: Juan De Fuca Ridge
CATATTCTTAAAGACATTTCTCTTTCCTTCTTTCCTGGAGCAAAAATCGGTGTATTGGGATTAAATGGCTCAGGTAAATCCACTTTACTTAGAATCATGGCCGGATTAGATAAAGATATAGAAGGTGAAGCCATTCCACAAAAAGGGATTAACATTGGCTACTTAGCCCAAGAACCAGAATTAGACCCAACTAAAGATGTACGAGGTAATGTCGAGGAAGGAGTTGGAGAAATTAAAGCGATAGTTGATCGATATAATCAAGTCAATGAAGCATTTGCAAACCCCAATGCAGATTTTGACGCTTTACTGGCTGAACAGGCAGAGTTACAAGAAAAAATTGAAGTTGCAGGTGCCTGGGAATTAGAAAGAACACTTGAAATTGCTGCCGATGCTTTACGGCTACCGCCTTGGGATGCAGATGTTACAAAACTATCGGGTGGAGAACAACGCCGCGTGGCTCTCTGTCGCTTACTTCTATCAAAACCTGATATGTTGTTACTTGATGAGCCAACAAACCATTTAGATGCTGAATCTGTAGCTTGGTTGGAAAGATTTTTATATGATTATTCAGGCACTGTCGTTGCTGTCACACATGATCGCTATTTTCTGGATAATGTTGCGGGCTGGATTCTGGAATTAGATAGAGGAATGGGGATTCCTTGGGAAGGTAATTATTCTAACTGGCTAGAACAAAAAGGAAAGCGTCTGGCAGAAGAAGAAAAACAAGAAACCTCGCGCCAAAAAGCGCTAAAGCAAGAATTGGAATGGGTAAGATCAGGTACTAAAGGTCGTCACGCTAAAAGTAAGGCTCGATTAGCGCGCTTTGATGAGCTGTCCTCCAAAGAAGTACAAAAGAGAAGTGAGACACAAGAAATTTATATCCCACCGGGTCCTCGACTAGGTGATGTTGTGATTGATATAGAGAACATCAGTAAAGCATTTGGTGACAAACTGTTAATCAATGATCTAAGCTTTAAACTTCCTCCCGGTGGAATTGTCGGCATTATTGGTCCAAATGGCGCAGGTAAAACTACATTATTTCGCATGATGGCTGGTTTTGAACAACCTGACTCTGGAACTGTTACGCTAGGTCAAACGGTTCAAATTGCTTATGTAGACCAGCTCCGCGATGACTTGGATCCTAATAAAACAGTTTGGGAAGAAATCTCTGATGGACTTGATATGGTCACGGTCGGAAATTATGAAACTCCTTCTCGCGCCTATCTTGGTCATTTTAACTTTAAAGGGGCAGACCAGCAAAAACATATTGGCAATTTATCAGGCGGTGAACGAAATCGTGTCCATCTGGCTAAATTACTAAAAAGTGGCGGCAACTTGTTATTACTTGATGAGCCAACCAATGATTTAGACGTAGAAACATTACGCGCCTTGGAAGAAGCCATACTAGCATTTCCAGGTTGTGCCGTTGTTATTTCTCATGATCGCTGGTTTCTGGACAGAATCGCCACACATATTCTTGCTTTTGAAGGAGACAGCACAGTGGTCTGGTTTGAAGGTAATTATGCCGATTATGGAGCTGATCGCCACAAGCGTCTAGGTACTGATGCCGACAGTCCACATCGAATTAAATATAAAAAAATAGCATAAAAGTTATCGTTCTTAACTGAGTGTATTGACGAGTATAATTTTTTTTATCTGTGAGAGCCACGCTTTAGCCGCAATTGTGCAACTATAAATCGCTGTTAAAGCACGCTTCTGCACGACATGACCTCTACAATCTTTTGTATTTTTTTATCGATCCAATTTTCGTTGCTTTTCTTCATTAAGAAAATAAATTAATCTCTGATCAAGAATCGCTTGTAAATAACGATTATTGTCCTTTACTTTTTTTGCCAATTCAATTTGTAAAATTGCCACGTCTGTTTGACCACTGGCATAATAATATTCTGCTAAATAGCGGTGTGACTCAGCCGGTTGTTTTAACATGGCATGAATCTGTGCAAGCAATTCAAAATACACTGCTTTTTTTTTCACCTGATAATTCAGTGTTTGCAAAACCTGCTGTGCTTTTTCCGCTTTTTTGATTTTTAATAGGGACACGATATATTCCATTTTTATCGCATTATTGCTTGGAAAATAACTAACAGCTTTTTCAAATAAACTGACTGCTTTTTCAAATTTTTGTGCTATTAGGGCTAATTTAGCAATGGCATAAGTATATTGCGGCTGATTAGGATATTGTTTTCTCAATTGCTTAAAAATTTTTTCAGCTTCATCAAACTCATGATTGTGTTGATAAATAAGTCCAATCCCATAGCGGGCTATAGCCTGTTGCTGTTTTGTTCCTTGATGTTCAAGCGCCTTGAAGTGAGCCAGTGTATTTTTTTTATCCGCAGAAGTCACCACTCTGAGCTTGGCTTTAATCAATTGATAGCCAATAGAGTCAGGAAATTGCTTATAAGGATATTGCTCTGCTCTACCTCGCGTATCAGAAATCCGAGAGGATGAGACAGGGTGGGTGCGTAAAAACTCTGGAATATCACGTCCATAATAGCGCGAGGATTGTTGAAGTCGCTCAAAAAATACCGGCATACTTCTAGGATTAAAATTTGATTTAGCTAACGTCTGAATTCCGATTCGGTCAGCTTCTTTCTCATTATCCCGTGTGAAATCAATTTGAAACTGTACGCTACCCGCTTGTATTGCCATCAACGCAGCTTGCCCAGCTTCTGGTGATTGAGTTGCCAATAATATGGCGGCTAAAGTTGCTGCAGCCGTTGGAATAGATAATTTACTCGCTGCTTCAAAGGCTCTGTATAAATGCCGCTGTGTGATATGAGCAACCTCATGCGCCATCACAGAGGCAAGTTCACTTTCTGAGTCTGTTAACAGAATTAAACCAGCATTTATCCCGATATACCCACCAGGACCCGCAAAAGCATTTATTTGATTATCAAGTACAACAAAAAAATGATAAGGATTTGATGGTTGATCCGTATTGACAACCAACTGTGTACCAATAGACTGAATGTATTCCTGGATCTCAATATCCTGACTGATTTTGATTTTCCCATGCAGGCTTCTAAAAAAAAAATCACCCAGTTCTTTTTCTTGAATAGGAGAGATCAATGTGCCCGAAGAATCACCCATATCAGGAAGTTGAACTTCATCAATTTTTGCCACAGCAATAGAAGATGCTATGCTTGATAGCAATAGAATAGAAGCAATATTTGCAAGTTTTAATAACATGCTGATTGGACAGGAGAAGAGCTATAGAGTTCTAACTATTATAGAATAAGCTAGTAATACATGTTGAGTAACACCGCACATCCCCGAAATTTATGATTACAACAAAATGAAATACGTCATACAAATCAATAGCAGCCCACATGATTCTTATTCCGGTTTATCTGCTTTTCAGTTTATCGAAGCAGCATTACAGAAGGGACATGAAATTTATCGAGTCTTTTTTTATCACCAAGGCATTTACCACGCATTCAGATATTCAACCCCCCCTGATGATGAATGTCAAATGACCAAAAAATGGACCACGTTAGCTCAACAACAGGAAGTTGATCTGGTTGTTTGTATTTCTGCAGCTCAGCGACGTGGACTATTAAGTCATGATGAATCAAAAAGACAGAATAAATCAGATAATGACTTGGCTGAAGGATTTAGAATTTCAGGTTTGGGTCAATTACTGGAAGGTATTATCATTGCTGATCGCTTTATTGCATTCGGATAAATTAAAGGATAAACGACCGCTCACAATTTCAGGAAATAGAATTGAAAAAAATATTATTCATCATGCGCTCTCCTCCACATAACGGCATCCAATTACAAGAACAATTGGATATTATTTTAACAACAGCAGCTTTTGACCAGCATGTGGATCTTCTTTTTTTAGATGATGGAGTTTTTCAACTCATGAAAGGTCAACAACCCGAAAAACAAGGGCTAAAAGATACTGCTTCAATATTTGATGCATTAGAAATATATGATATTAATGTGATTTACACAGAAGCTGAATCATTACAAGAACGTGGTCTAAAACCCAATAATTTAAGCTTAACTGTTCAAGAATTTTACCGAAAAGATATTAATGATTTAATGCAACACTATCATATTGTTATTTCTTGCTGATTCCCATAATAACAGCGTATGCAGCAGTAGTGAATCGGGTGCAACTGAAAGGAGCTTCCCAGCCACGGATGAGACAAGCTCAAGATAAATCACAGCTAAAGTTCCTTCTGCCAGCACTTTTTTTGCTAACCTAAATTACAGATTATTTAACAGTAATTATTGTACTACATTCTGTCATAGTTCCATCTTCTCCTATGGCATTCATTGTATAGGTTGCTGTTTCACTGGGATAAAACCAATTATAATCAGAAGGAATACTTATAGGTTTCCCTTTGTTAATAGTCGCTGATACAAGATTTTGAGACCACCACCAAAGTGCAGATCCTTCCCCTTTGTTAATAACTTGTGGGTCTGCACCTATTTCACAGATGGGAGAGGGAATCCCTGGCTCAACCACAACAGTTGTTTCACAGGTTGTTTTAACACCATTAACTCCGATAGCTGTCATAGTATATGTAGTTGTCGTGTTACCGTGTCGAGCAGGAAGCCATGAGTAATCACTTGGTAGAGCAAGATCGCGTACACGATCAGGATTACCATGTATATTATGACCAATAATACTGGCAGAAACTACATTGTCAGACCACCACCAGAGAGCAGCTCCTTCTCCGTCTTTAATTATTTGTGGATCTGCACCTACTTCACAAATGGGTGCGTCAGAAGAGGGAGGTATTTGTGTTGGAGGAGTCGTATCAGAAAGAGGTGTCAGAATAAAAGAGGTTTTTTTCCCATTATAGGTTCCCGTTCCAACAATCTGCCCCTTATTATTGATTGCTTTGGCTTCCGTTAAATTAGACCATCCTTCCAAACCAGTAGTAACCAAACTGATTAAACTATGGATTTTTCTTTCAAAATCAAATATAACCGCATCATAAATATTATTAGAATCACCTTCAGTCCATCTTTCATGCCCAACAATAAGTCCAGCATCATTAATATCAGTTGCCAAGGAATGTTTGCCTCTTGGGGTGGTTCCTAAGTCAACCATCTTCCAAGTATTATCGTCATTTTGTGTTGCTAGATAAGCATGCCATATATTATGCTGATATCTTGACCCAGCCGCGGCAGCAGATCCTACAATCTGGTTTGCATTATTCATCGCTGAACTATTTATAAAGTTTGCATTACCACCTTCAAGTCCCTCAAGTTTTATTAAACTCCATTCGGTATTTGACTTGGTTGCGAACAATGTTTCGTATCTGCCTACACCGCGTGCTGAAACTGGAACATTAGTACTATTCATTAAGATATTACCGACAGAATTAACAGCCAATCCAGCATTTATTCTTAAACCGACCCTCCACACATCAGGGGTTGGAATAAGCTCCATCTGCCAGTTGTCTTCTAAATAAGTCCCCACAAAAGCTTTGATATCTGTGTCGGCATGACTGTGAGAAACAGTATATTGACCGGTTATCTGATTAGAATTATTTATATCATATGCAATGGAATTTAAGTGTTCAGGTACAATATTTTTTATTACCCAACCGCTATCTGTATTCTTTGCGACAAATGCTCGATTAGCGTCATCTACTATACTTGACCCTATCACTACCCCGAGGTTATTGATGGATAATGGGGCTGTATCTCCTCCTAATGTGCCAATATCCTCTATCCCACGCACTCCATCAGTTACTGAGGAAATATATCCTTTTTGGAGGCAATCTGAACAAATTTGATATGTTCCTATTATTTGCCCAGACTCATTGATATCAGAGACAGTTAATGAGTGATAAGAGCTTGCATCACCAATTGGTGAAATAGAATATTCAAGCTCAGCAGAAAAAGTGACGGTACTAAAGGATAAGAATCCAAAAAACACAGTGGATTTAATTTTCATTAATTTTTCCTGAAAAAGTTATTTATTTGTTTACAGAACGCAAAACATATCATAGCATTTTAAAGAAAAAAAACGTGATGAATATCACAAATTCTTCTTAATATTGAGCCTTCATTAAATTTTGAACAGGAAGATGTTCAGCCGATTTTTAATCGCACTCAGAAACACGAACAGAAATAGACAAAATCATAGATACTCTTTATAATTAGCGCGCCCAATGATATTTATAAGGATTAACATGAATATATTTCGAAAACCATCTGTAATTGCAGGGATTTTTGGACTTATCACAAGTATGACAATACAAGCAGCAGGCACCGTGTTTTTAACAAATGGTGACAAGATTTCTGGCACCATTAAAGAAATGGGAACCGAAAAAATCATAATAAATACACCCTATACTGAAGATATTGAGATTTATTGGAGAGATATTTCTAACCTAGAAACAGATGATAAAATAACTATTTTGAAATCTGATAGTACACGAGTTGAAGGGAAAATTGAAAGAGTTAATAATGGAGAAATAACTTTAGGCGATTCAACATTTAACATTGATGACGTTTCAAAAATAAACCCAGCTGCTAAGGGCGTATATGTTGGTACAGGTAATTTTAACGTAGGCGGGTTTCTGTCAAGAGGAAATACCGAAAAGGGCTCTCTTCATATCGACACTGAATATATTTATCAAAACGAACTCAATCGCTTCACAATTGGCGGCAATTATGATCTATCCCACGATTATGATGAGATTCATGATGAAGCAAGAGAAACGTCCAACAATTTACGTATTTACGGAAATTACGACCGCTTTCTTGATGCAAATTGGTATGTTTATGCGGGTGCTGATTTCAGCAAAGACAGATTTCAAAATTTAGATTACCGAATTACAGGCGGGGCAGGACTGGGTTATCAATTTTGGAATGATAGCGACAAATTCTTATCATTTGAAGCCGGTCCTGGCTATACCTATGAAGTTTACACAACTAGATTTCTTGATGTAAATGGTCTCTATCAAGATAAAACAAGAAAATCAGATTATCCCAATGCCCGCTGGGCTTTAGATTTTCATCATTGGTTTCTGGAAGAAAGGATACAATTCTTCCACAACCACGAGGGTATCGTAGGATTAGTGAAAACAGAACTTGACGGAAGGGATGATGACCATGATTTGCTTATTAGAACCCATACCGGAGTTAAAGTCCCTGTATTTGATAACTTTCATATACTTGCACAGTTTGATTATGACTGGAAACGCTACCCTGCTGCTGGTAATGTACACGAAGATTTTCGCTATATACTCGGAGCAGGATATGGTAGGTAGGTAGGTAGACATATTTTTTACAAAACATTATTATTAATTTGAAAATGGTTGAGTACGTTATCGCTCTACGCTTGATCAGCCAAACCCACCTACACCCACAACCTTAGTTAACGCGAAAACATTGGGGGAAAAGAATTTTAATCAAAAGTTGCTAATTTCTTAGTCTTATTTTTTTTAAACCCACGAATATTATCTAAGTTTTTTATTTTATTAAACACTGCACCCGTTAAATCGGCATCGGTAAAATCCGATTCGCCAAGTTTTGCCGAAGTAAAGATAACGTTTCTCAGATTTGCATTGGTAAAATTTGCTGCGCCTAATTCTGCTGATATCAGGTTTACATCCTTTAAATTCGCATTTGATAAGTTGGCAAAACGCATGGTCGCACGGCCTAAATCAGCATTTTCCAGATTGGCATTGCTTAAATTCACTTTATTCAAACTGACACGCATCAATCCCATTGGCTGATTTTTCATATCAGCGCCCCACCGCACATTTGATAAATCAGCGCCTCGCATATCGGAATTATCAAGGTTAGCAATCACACGGCTATCTGTAAAATTAACTTTACTTAAATTTGAACGCATCATGCTTACCCCAAAAATACTTGTTTTGGAAAGGTTTGCACCCGATAGATTAACCCCCACCATCACGGTTAAATCTAAAACCAGCCCCGATAAATTACTGTTGCTCAAATTAGCGCCACGTAAATCGGCCCCCCAAAGATCAGCATTACGAAAGTCTAAATTGGACAAATCAATGTCCCTTAAATCTTTTCGTCTTAAATTTGCAACGTTATCTTTAGTTGATACTTTTAATAACTTTTTCACCTCATCTCTTGATAAATCAGCGGCATACGCTAAATTTAAACTCATACAGGACAAGAAAAATGTCAGTGCTGATATTGCTATTTTTTGATACCCCATAAAGACTCCCGATATATGAATTAAATTATTTTTTTATAACACTATATTTAGTCAACATTTTATACTCCTCTCCCGGTGAAATTTCAACGGTACTCGAGGCAGCATTGGCTATTTCAATGCAGACAAAATGTTTGTAGTCATCTCTATCTAGGTCGGATATTTCAGCCGAACGCTCAATCCAAGGGTTCCAGACGACAACATTTTTATTTCCGGACGAACTGATTTTTATGTTTCGATTAAACACGGGGTCGACCAGAGTAAGGTCATGTTTCACATCCGTATAAATACGATCTGTTTCACTTGTTAAGGCAATAGCAGCCACTTGACAGACTTCAACATAATTCTCTGCTTTATTCAGATATTCAGCATGTTCAAGTCCTAAAACTTCCACTTGGGTAGCATCGCCCACATTAAAATAGGTATGCAGTGCTTCAGTTATGGTAAAAGGTTGATCTCCCTTATTGCAAGTAGATAATTCCAATGACAATTTATCTCCTACAATCACCTCCAGAGACAAATAAAATTTATAAGGCCAGATTTTATGGGTACTTTCCGAATCGACTAATTCTAGCTTTATTCTGGTATTTCCACCTGCCAACATGTCCACAGAAGAAACAGTCCAGTTACTATTTCGGGCAAAGCCATGATCTGGGTGCTCAGGATCTGTTATATCAGCACCAAACCAAGGCCAACAAATCGGAACGCCTCCTTTTATAGCCTTGCCTTCTTGAAAATAAGCATTTTCACTAACGAACATAACATCCTCCGCCTCTCCCTCCGGCTTATAGGATAAAACCTGTCCTGCATAAATAGAAATTAAAGCACTGGCTTTTGTATTGTTAACTTTTAGGAAAGGTAAGCCACCTTTCCCCTTGATAAGTTCAACTTGATCTGGCACACCATAATCAGTATTTAATTGCTGAATATTAATATTCTCTACCTATTTAAACGTATAAAATTCAATAAAGCAGAATTCGTTTAAAAGGCGTGTGTTACCTATCAAAACCTAAAATAAAACCCTGCAGATCCATCATTTCTATTAACCCTAACGGAGTGTCGATTACTTCGTCCATTCCATCGACTATGTTTGCTATGTGTAAAAGGGCTGTGGTTATTTTTGAAATGATGGCGGTGATTATACTCACTATTATGCTTTAAATAACTAATTCGTTCACCCACATGATCTAAATAGTTTCTCAGTTCACGTTGATATTCATAGCTCAAATGACCAAATTGTTTGTAATGCCTTACCTGTTGGTCTGCATGTTGTTGCTCACCACGCAATTTACTAATTTCTCTACTTGTTAACTGACCACTTTCTATTCCACTGTCTATAAGATCTCTTTGTCTACATTGTTGCTCTTCAATTGTTTGCCAAAAAGAATATTGATTATCATAGCCACTGTTATAGTACCCCCTTGCATGACTCAAAAGAGGAAAAGTCATTAAAATAATTGATAGAGTTAACATTTTCATAAAATTCTCCTGTTTATTGTTAGCGCAAATAATAAAGCAGTCACCATGAACAATAACTGAACAATGTTTAATTAGTTTGAAAACAATACCTTGTAAAACTATCACTATTACACTTTAATTGTAAACAATAAAGAAACAATTTATTAATATCTTCACACATTGTTCCTTTAATATCTATCCACTATTATTTCACCAACTTGGAAATATTTTCATTTCAAGTTACTTTTTTCAATTAATTAACATAAAGGAAACTAAAGTTTTGACAGATTTAAAAAAAGATTTAGCCATAGGATCATTATTTATCACAGGAATTTATGGATTTATCTCAGGTGCATTTATTATTTCGACCGTTCTATTTGGCACAGCAGCTATGCTAAGCAATATATTTTTAAGAGAAAAACTTAGTTAATTTATTTCAACTCACACAGTATGAATAGTGTGATATTTTTGAATTAACGATTGGCTTTACCAATTGTATATTTGCTTTTCACGTAATCGACTGTTCTATAAGTAACCAGCCTTTAAACAGCTCGAATTTACGTGAGATTAGAACTTACAAGTCAGGGCAAATAAACACTCCATTGCATTCCTCCCAACGTCTTGCTTTCCTCTGCAGTTAATTTTCCATTGAGTATTTTTGTTAATTCGTTAACGACTGCCATTCCAATCCCATGTCCATGAATATTTTCATCCGCCCTCACCCCTCTTTGTAAAATATCTTCTAATTTATCTTTTGGAATACCCGGCCCATCATCTTCAATCTGCACAACCATAGAATAAGGCTGGTTAATCTCTTTTTTTAACTGAATCAGACTTACCTTTACATTTTTGTGACACCACTTGGCGGCGTTATCTAGCAAATTCCCAGCAATTTCATAGATATCTCCCTCCTCACAATAGACCTGACAGCGATCTTTTTTAGCAAAAGAAAAGATAATTTGTTTATCTGAATAGACTTTTTTTAACGACTCGATTATTTTTTCTAAAACAACAGAAATATCCACCTTCCCCGTTAATTGTTTCTGCCCTTTTGCTGCTGCCTTTTGAAGCTGGTACTCAACTATTTCATTCATCCTTGAAATTTGTTCATCAACCGTTTGTTTATTCACCGTAGCAGGCTCTAAACAGCCTCTTAAAATAGCCAACGGAGTTTTAAGGCTATGAGCCAAATCAGCCAACGTATTGCGATAACGTTCAAGGTGAGCGCGCTCGCTACTCACTAAGGCATTTAAATTTCCAGCAAGTCCGATTAATTCAGAAGGATACAGCCCATCCAATTGGCTTTTGTTTCCAGTTTCTATTTGTTCCAGATCGTAGACAATTGATCTCAATGGTTTAAGACTCCAACGCAGTACAAAAAATTGTATTAGAACCAGTAAAATGCCAATAAAAAACAGCCAGGTTCTCAGTGTTTTTCTAAACTTATCAACTTGATTACTTACAAATGATTCGTCTTCAGCTACAGTAAAAATATAATTTTTCTCATGCCCCTCTTCATTTTCCCAAATGACAGCATAATTTAGAACAAAATGACCTTTACCATCGCTAACAAAGACTGATTCACCTGCCTTCAATTCCTTTGAAGGAGAAAGGTCAAGCCCAATTGCTGATAAAGACCGCCATTTCAAAACATTTCCTTGTTGATAAATAACCGCATATAACCCAGACCCCGGATTAGAAAACCTTGGTTCTCTGGGAGAATCAGGCATTGTTAACTCACCTTTCTGAGTTAATTCAGCACCTGAAAGCAGGGAGTTGATATGAATTTGAAGCTTTTCTTTTACGGCTTGTTCTGCACTTTCTCTAAACCCTTGCTCCAAAACAAAAGAAACCAAGGCAAAAAAGGCCGTTAGAATAAAACCTGCAGAAATTAATAGACGAAAACTTAATGAATTTGTTTTCACTTGGGTAGGTATATAAGGAAGTAAAGCTCTTAATCTTCGACAGGGATTCGATAACCTCGACCACGTAATGTTTCGATTGGCTTCGTAGTCCCGTTCGGGTCAATTTTTTTGCGTAAACGGCCGATAAAAACTTCAATCACATTGCTATCACGATCATAGTCTTCATCATAAATATGGTCCGTCAATACCGATTTAGAAACCACCTCTCCTTTGCGGAATAATAAATACTCTAAGACTTTATACTCATAGGCCGTTAGCTCAATTTTTTTACCCTCGACAGTTACATCTTGCGCTAACGTATCTAACTCAATATTTGCATAACTTAAAACAGGGTGTGCTTTACCTTGTGACCTCCTAAGTAATGCATTTACCCGTGCCAAAAGCTCTTCATAATGAAATGGCTTGGCTAAATAATCATCCGCACCTGCTTCCAAGCCTTCAACTTTTTCTTGCCAACGGCTTCTTGCTGTTAACAGCAATATGGGCGTATTCACTTTTTCCTTTCTTAATCTCGCAATTAACTCAATGCCGGATAAGTCAGGCAAACCTATGTCAACAATAGCTACATCTATTGGGTATTCTGTTGCTAAATAATGTCCATCACTCCCTGTATGCGCAACATCAACAGCAAAGCCTTTCGTTGAGAAAAAGTCCTGAATTTGCTTACTTAAAGTCAATTCATCTTCAACAATTAAAATACGCACAATTTACCTTTCAAGAATGATATTACTTTGAAACCTGTCCAGTCTCAGCATCTACTTTAACATGCTGAATCCGTCCATCTCTAGTCAAAATTTTAATAACATGTATCACTCTGCCTTCCAATGATTCAGTTCTAGCTCCCAGAACTTTGCCATTATTTTGTTGGATGACTTTACTTGTTGCCTGATCTAGGCTAATAACCCCCTCCACCGCATATGCGAGTGGAGTTAGACACAAAGCTAACAAAAAAAATATATTTAAAGTTCGCATAAAGTATCCAAAGTCAAAGACGATAGCCAAAATTTATATACTCAAAATTTCAATAATACAAAATATGTCTGAATACAGGCTGAATTAATTTATCGTAACACCAGACCATTTGCAAAACTACCTAATGCATGACCAAATGAAGCGCCTAATTTTCCAGCAAGTTTTTCAAATAGTTTCTCTTGTGGGGTAAAGTTTACTCTCTTTTTAGTGCCAATAATATCTCTAGCTACCGAATCAACACTACCAAAATCATCAGCCAAGCCAATTTTAATACCTTGAGCGCCGGTCCAGACTAAACCAGAAAACATATCTTCTGTCTCAACTAATCGATCACCTCTCCCTTTCCGCACTGCGGAAATAAAGTGCTCGTGCACTTCATTCAGCAATGTTTGCATATGCTGGTTTTGCTCACTTTTTTCAGGAGAAAAAGGATCCATCAAGGCTTTATTTTTTCCTGCTATTAATAAACGTCGATCAACACCAAGTTTCTCCATTGCATTCACAAATCCAAAACCACCCATTATCACCCCAATAGAGCCTATCATACTGGATTTATTAACATATATTTTATCCGCTGCCGCAGCTATATAATAACCACCAGATGCGCACAAATCACTAACAACCGCATATATGGGAGTGTCAGGATTTTTTTCTTTAAGTCTTTTTATTTCCTCATAAACATAAGCTGACTGAACGGGACTACCACCAGGTGAGTTAATATTTAAAATAACGCCCTTTGTTTTTTCATCTTCAAAAGCATCCCTTAACCCCTCAATAATACTCTCTGCATTTGCCGCGTCACCTTCAGAAATAACCCCTAATACATCAACGACTGCCGTATGATTACCATCACCGCTACTCATCCCCTTTCCAAATTTCGGATAAAAAGCCATAGTTCCCACAGCTATCAGGTAAGCAAACATAAGCATTTTAAAAAAGATACCCCAACGTCTTGTTCGACGTTGTTCCACAACCGCTGACATTGCCAATTTTTCTAATACACTCCGTTCCCATTCAGGTGTATTATCATTTCCACTCTTTATTCCCATCACATTATCTTGCTGATTTTCCATTATTCATTAACCTTATTTATAAAATATCTAGTATTGCCGTTGTTTGTTTTAAAATTAAAAGTGGACTGTGCACTTTAAGTTGTTTTGCAGAATTAGCACCACAAGAAACAGCAATAGATGCCATATCAGCATTGGTCGCCATTTTTAAATCATGCACTGAATCGCCTATCATCACGGTTCTTTCTCTGCTAATCCCCATTTCTTCAATAATCTCTTCAAGCATATCAGGACAGGGTTTTGAGGCGGTTTCATCCGCACACCGAGTGATATTAAAACAATCATTCAGTCCAGTTCCATGTAAAGCTTTATCAAGCCCAGATCGGTTTTTCCCCGTTGCAACCGCCAATTGATAACCCATTTGTTTGAGGCTAATCAACATTTCATTAATTCCTTCAAACAAATCATACGTAGTCAATTGCTTAGAGAAATATTCCTGACTATAACTCGCTGCCATTTGATCCTGAGTACTTTGATCTATCTCTGGAAATAATTGAGTCATCGCTTTTTGTATACTTAATCCTATAGTATCTCTAGCTGCTTGATCTTCAGGAATGTTAAATCCCTGCATGCTCGCAGCCTTTTTTAAGCAATGCGTAATCCAGTCTGTTGAATCAACCAGCGTTCCATCCCAATCAAAAATGATTAAATCAAACCTATCTTTCATTTAAGTAAGATCTCATTATTTAACAAGTTTTCTAAAGGTTGTGATAAAGGCGCTTTAAAACTCATAAGCTCATTCGTCACGGGATGATTAAATTGTAGTTGCTTTGCATGAAGAAACAAGCGTTTGTAACCTTTTTTCTTTAATTCTTTATTTACACTTTCAGTACCATAGCGTTCATCAGCCACAATAGGATATCCCATCCATGCGGCATGTACTCTTATTTGATGCGTACGTCCAGTAATAGGTGATGCTTCTACCAAGGACAAGTTTTTATATTGTTGCAAGCGTCTAAAGTGTGTTTCAGCGTGTTTACCTGCCTGACTTACCTTCACCACTCTCTCCCCACCCTTCCCTGTATTTTTTAATAACGGTGCATTAATCTGCTGTTTTTTCCGATCCCATTGCCCAACCAACAAAGCCAGATAAGTTTTTTTTACCCCATCACCACGAAAATGATCATGCAAAATTCTTAATGTTGAGCGTTTTTTGGCTACCAGCAAACATCCTGAAGTATCCTTATCTAATCGATGAGCTAATTCTAGAAAACGGGCATCCGGTCTTAATAGTCGCAACCCCTCAATCACTCCAGAGCTAATTCCAGTACCTCCATGTACGGCAAAGCCTGACGGTTTATTTAAAACAATTAAAACGTCATCTTCGTAGATAATATCTTGCTCCAGATAGCGCTTTAATGTAGGTTGAAGGTCAATCTCCATATCCCGAGCAGCAACTCTGACGGGTGGAATGCGAACTATATCGCCTGTTTTCAGGCGATACTTATTATCTATCCTGCCTTTATTAACTCTCACCTCACCTTTACGGATAATTCTGTATATCCGTGTTTTTGGAACACCCTTTAGCTTAGTAATCAAAAAGTTATCAAGTCTCTGGCCGCAATTTTCAGCTGTAATTTCACACCATTGGACTTTAGGTTTATCGTCCTCTTGTTCTCTATTCATAGCGATAATAATACCAGTATATTCAAAATATTAAGCAATAAAATTGATACTAATCTAAAAGATTGTTATATTAGGGAAGTTTATCTATTAATAATAGACTTGTTAAGCACATAAATGATTATGCCTTAGTCAAAAACCAATTGAACCCCCCCCTCTATTTTTTGAGGACTTATTGTTCAAATGTTGACAGAAAATTTGTCAACTCTAAACCATAACGTTCGTTGTATTGTTTAAGATCGGAAACCTTACGCATAGCAAGTGAACACACAGAATTTTGGGTTTTATCGTTCGACCCGTGATGGACGATACTGTTCCTAACATATAAATACTTAGAGCTAGATAAAAACACTATACAGCTTCTAAAAACAGACATAATTTTCTTACAAAAATATTTTCAGCATTAAATAACTTAAAAAACACTACGCGGATTTTTGTCATCTATAAAGTAAAGCAAATAGTAATTACACAAATGCTACACAAACGATGAAACCCGAACATGTTTACTAGAGAATATTTCATATACACTGCTGAATCATTAAGAAAAAATTAAGTATTGCAATAACAGAATAGAGCCGAAACATGTTATTCCGGCGAATAATTATCATTATTCACTGTAAGTAAGTCTGTTCAGGAATAAAATATTCCTTAGGTAAGAAGTGAAAATACAATTGTCACACTTACAAATATGATTAGGAAGGAAGAAATTACAAGGAAACAAAAATGAAAAGAATGCTTATCAATGCGACCCAACCTGAAGAGTTGCGAGTAGCTTTGGTAGATGGTCAAAAACTTTATGATTTTGACATTGAACTCCCTTCAAACGAACAAAAAAAATCAAATATATACAAAGGAACTATTACCCGAGTTGAACCAAGCCTTGAAGCTGCATTTGTCAGTTACGGTGCTGATAAACATGGCTTCCTCCCATTCAAAGAAATCTCTCCACAATATAGGAAAAACAGCTCTAAAAACAATGAAGGTCGCCCCAATATAAAAGACCTTGTTAAAGAAGGACTAGAAGTTACCGTTCAAATTGAAAAAGAAGAACGTGGTAATAAAGGCGCTGCACTAACAACATATATTAGTCTTGCGGGTACTTATCTCGTATTAATGCCCAATAATCCTAAAGCAGGAGGCATTTCAAGACGCATTGAAGGCGATACACGCAGCGAACTTCGAGAAGCGATGGCTGGACTCGAGATCCCCGAAGAAATGGGACTTATCATTCGGACAGCAGGCTGCGGCAAAAGCACAGAGGAATTACAGTGGGATTTAAATTACCTCATGCAATTATGGGAAGCTATTGAGCGCTCAAGTAATGAGCAAAAAGCTCCCTTCCTTATATTTCAGGAAAGTAATGTTATTATCAGAACATTACGAGACCATTTAAGAAAAGAAATTGATGAGATTCTGATTGATAAAGAATCCTCATTCAAACTGGTACAGAATTTCTTAAAACAAGTCATGCCGCACTTTCTACAGAAAGCAAAACTGTATCAAGATAGCGTCCCTTTATTTAGCCGCTACCAAATTGAATCTCAAATTGAATCAGCCTACAATCGTGAAGTGTCTTTACCTTCAGGTGGTTCTATCGTCATTGACCATACCGAAGCATTAACATCTATCGATATTAACTCTGCCCGTGCAACTAAAGGTAGTGATATTGAAGAAACAGCACTCAATACAAACCTTGAAGCCGCTGATGAAATTGCCCGACAATTTCGTTTACGAGATCTAGGAGGACTGTTTGTCATTGATTTTATTGACATGATGGCAAATAGGAATCAAAAGGCTGTTGAAAATAGATTGCGTGATGCGGTAAAAATAGATCGTGCGCGAATTCAAGCAGGTCGAATTTCACGTTTTGGTCTACTTGAAATGTCTAGACAACGACTACGCCCTTCTCTTGGTGATACAACTCAACTGACTTGTCCGCGTTGTAAAGGTCAAGGGGCTATACGTAATGTAGAATCCGTTGCTCTTTCCGTCCTTCGTATAATGGAAGAGGATGCGATGAAAAAAGGGACAGAAAAAATTATTGCCCATTTACCTGTTGAATGCGCCACTTTTTTACTTAATGAAAAAAGGGCTATCTTACAAGACCTTGAATCTCGTCATAATATAAATGTTATTGTTTTACCTTGCAAACATCTGGAAACACCTGCTTATGACATAGAACGAATAAAATCCGGAAGTGGAGATGAGGAAAAAGCGAGTCATCTACAAATCAAAGCTGAAACTATTGCAGTCCCTGAATTTGCACAAAAATCCACGCATATTACTGAGAAACCGGCAATTAAAGAGTTTCTTCCTGACGCACCGGCTCCCGTAGTCCATAATAAAAAAGCATCTTCTAGTTTAATTCAACGTTTTTGGCAAAAATTGGTTGGCGAACCGAAAGATAAGAAAAGCAAAAAACCAACGAAAAAAACACGCACTGCCAAAACCAATAAAAAGGACGATAATCCCCGCAACAATAAAAACAGAAATGTTAAGGGCAGAAATAATGAAGGTAAAAGCCAGGGAAGACAAACTCGAAATCCACGCAGAAACAACTCTACTCGTAAGGACCCAAAAACCTCAACTGAGGAAAACAACTTGGAAAATTTAACTGCAGAAAAACCATCTGACCAACAAACAGCTACGCCAAATAGACAAGAAAAAAAGACAAGGCGGAGTCCAAATCGTAGAAGATCACGTAATCCAAATTACAAGAGACCAGAAAAAAACGAAGAAACTAACGGAAATACTCAAACGACCGAAGCTAGAGATCAGCAGACGACTACCGTCTCACAAGAAATTCCACGCTCTTATGATAATAAGTTTGCAGAGAGATCAAAGCAACCTGATACTGAGCAACTTTCGGTTGACCCCGTCGTGACAGAAACTCCAAAAGAAGACTAATAACTTTCCTTCCGAACAACCAAAGAGGAGCAATTTACAACTGCTCCTCACCAATAAACTTTTCTACTACTAACTTAGATAATCAGGCAAGATATCAATTGTCTTTGTTCTATTTTCCAGCTTTCTGACTTTTGTTTGCTCTTTATTTCCCTCGAAGTTTGTCTATAAGTTTCCTTCTCAATAGAAAAAGTAACATCAATATTACTATAATCCTAAATAAACCAGTTAAATCACGTTTTCTAGCACAAGATACTGATTCCACAGCACTTCAAAAAAATGCCCGCTTAACCGAATGGGTGAAACTAAGATTTTTTTAAAGCACTATGAAATCAGTATCCTGCACTATAATTACGCTCTCAACTGAATTTATTTAAGATAATTCCTATTTTTAATCATTTCTAATTGCTAGTTTTAAAGGTAATTATTCACAGACATGAATTCCTGAAGCTTGTATTGTAAATTAGTGACAAACAAAACAATGTAATTTTCTATAAAATCAGGTGCTCACACTTTCTATTTTCAAATTAAAAATTAACCTCCACTGATTTTTCAATAGTTAAAATTTAAAACATTGTAATTAATCTATAGCATACAAATCTTCTTTAAGGGGACCATTATGAAATCATTACTTAGAAATTCATTTTTATTATTATTCTCAACCCTTGTTATTTATGGATGTGATTCAGGCTCAGAACCAAAATCTAAAACACCTGATACAAAAAAAATCGACTCTAAAAATCCATCCATTCAACAATCAAAACTCCCACCAGGGGAATCTCTAAATCGAACTACAAAAGGATTTAGGAATACAAAGATAACAATGAATACCGACCTAAATCTTCTTCGTCTTCAAGGCGAATGGGTTTTTGCAACACCTTTTAATAAACATGACGGTTTAGGTGACGGCCCCATTAATCTTAATAACAAAGTGCAGCCAGGAGGAAGACTCACACTTCCTGCTTTTCCAGCCAGTGATGGCAAACCAGCAGAAGGAAATAAATTTTTTCTGCGTGTTAATGGACTGGATTCACAATCCTGTGTGGAATGCCATTTTATTGTTAACAATAGCGTAGTACCTGCCAAATTTGGTGTCGGTGGTGTTGGAGGAGTAGCAGCCACAGCTTTTCCTGCTACTACCCGTTTTTTACCGACCTCTCAAGGATCAAAAAGTGCAACTGCAGCTAATTTTAATGGCCGTGTCATTAATCCCCCATTCATCTTTGGCTCAGGCGGCGTTGAGCTTTTGGCAAAAGAAATGACCAAAAACTTACACCAACAACTAAGAGATGCTTCCAATCCTCCAAAAATAGGAAAGCCAATCCATTTAAACACCCATGGTGTTGATTTTGGTTATGTAACCTGGAAACAAACAGGAAAAAATTATTCCAAGGAAGAGATAGCAGATACAGTCACGAATTGTGATGAAATGGATAAGAAAAGTAAAAAAATGGTTTCTCTTGAACATTTTATAGCGATTTCACCAGCACCTAAATTATACGCTTGGAAAGGAAGTAGTGATTATGGCACAAAAGCCGAAGTTAAAAACACTAAAATGGCTTCAAAGCATAGTGGGGAAAGCCCAGGTTTGGAATTAGATACTTCAAATTTAAAAGGTGTTGATGGGGATTTAGTGATTAAACCTTTTGGTCGTAAAGGTAATAATGTGACAACGCGCGATTTTGATTGTGGCGCATTAAGATTTCACATGGGCATGGAGCCGGTAGAAATTGTTGGAAAAGATAATGACCATGATGGCGATGGTGTAGTTAATGAAATCACGATTTCAGAATTATCGGCATTAGCCATATTTAACACGACCTCACCAAGACCTCATCAAGATGAATATAAAGGTTCTGGAGCCAAAGTTTTCGAGGAGACGGGCTGTAGCGGATGCCATGTCCCTGTCATGAAAACTGAGGGACATGTACTTCCATATCAACAACCAGAACGGCCACAACACCCCTTCAGTGATAGCAACAAATACTATGAAGTAGATCTGGTAAAATCATCTGCTGATTTTGAAGTTGACCCTAAAAATAGTAAAGGTATGTTAGTTAAGTTATTTTCTGACCTTAAACGCTACGATATGGGATCACGCCTACAAGAATCGTTAACATCAGAAAAACCTAAAGAAAATAGAACCTTTATTACTGCTCGACTCTGGGGTGTTGCTGATACCGCTCCTTATATGCATGATGGCAGAGCTACAACCTTAACAGAAGCAATTGAATGGCATGGTGGCGAAGCAAAAACAGCTAAAAATAAATTCATTGGTTTAAAAGATGATAAAAAAGTTGCTTTGTTAGAATACTTACGTAGTTTACGTACCCCTCCTCCTGAAAATTTGAAAATAAATCAATAATATTTTCTTGTCTCGTTTGTCACTGCCATTATTTTATCTAGAAAAATCAATGGCAGTACTTTGTTTATATTTGGTCGGGTATTTATTAATGCTAAGGAATGTGTTGAGAAGCCTAAAAAGCAAAGCGTATTGACTTTATTTATCTATCTATCAATATAATGTTGATGCAGTGCACAGTTTGCCTTACACTAGCTAACTTCAGGAGAAAAGGCTAAATACTTACTAAAAACTACGCATGGATAACCAAGCTCAATCAAGTAATAATATTGTTTCCATTAAGAATTTGACATATTCCAGAGGAAGTCGAAAAATATTTGACCATATTTCCCTGACTATTAAACGAGGGAAAGTAACGGCAATTATGGGGCCAAGTGGAACAGGCAAGACAACTTTGTTAAAATTGATTGCCGGACAGCTAACACCAGAATTTGGGACCATTACCGTAGATAATAATAACGTCCATCAACTAAAGCGTGTAGACCTATATACACTTAGAAAGCGAATGGGCATGTTATTTCAAAGTGGCGCTTTGTTAACCGATTTGAATGTTTTTGATAATGTAGCTCTACCCATTAGAGAACATACAAAACTTAGCGAATCCATGATCCGCACACTGGTACTAATGAAATTACAAGCGGTGGGTCTACGTGGAGCCAAGAATCTTATGCCTAATGAATTATCAGGAGGTATGGCGAGAAGAATTGCGCTTGCTAGAGCTATGTCTCTTGACCCTATGATGATTATGTATGATGAACCTTTCGCAGGACAAGATCCAATCTCATTAGGAACACTGGTTCAATTAATTAAAGAATTTAATAATGCATTAAGCCTTACCAGTATAATAGTTTCTCACGATGTTGAAGAAACAGCCAGTATTGCTGACTATATCTACATATTATCCGGTGGTAAAGTTGTTGGACAAGGTACGCCAGAGCAGATAAGTAATCTGGATTCAGAATGGGTACAGCAGTTTTTAAAGGGTGATTCAGATGGCCCTGTTCACTTCCATTACCCAGCCAACGATTATCATCAAGACTTATTTGACCTATAACTTTTACTCAATACCTTTTTAATGTTTTCTTTTTTTCAAAATTTAGGTCACTCTACTCTATCTGTTTTTGCAAAACTGGGACGAAGTACATTATTCCTTGTCCAGATTGCCAACGCTTCCCCGTCAGCAATACTGCGCCTCAGACTGTTCATTAATCAACTTTATTCCGTTGGTGTTTTATCATTTTTGATTATTACTATTTCCGGTTTATTCATTGGTATGGTTCTTGGTTTGCAAGGCTATTATATCTTGTCAGATTTTGGTGCCGAAGAATCGTTAGGTGTGATGGTTGCAGCCTCTTTAGTCAGAGAACTTGGCCCCGTAGTCTCCGCCTTATTGTTTGCAGGCCGAGCAGGTTCAGCATTAACCGCTGAAATTGGATTAATGAAAGCAACTGAGCAACTTTCTGGTATGGAAATGATGGCGATTGATCCAATAAAACGAATTATAGCGCCTCGATTTTTTGCTGGACTTATCGCTCTACCCTTGCTCACAGCTTTATTTAGTTCTATTGGCGTTTTAGGAGGCCATATCGTAGGCGTTGGATTGTTGGGTATTGATGATGGTTCTTATTGGTCACAAATGCAAGCAACCATAGATTTTCAAGATGATATAATCAATGGCATTATAAAAAGTATTGTTTTCGCTTTTACTATCACCTGGATTGCACTGTTTGAAGGCTATGATTCCATACCTACTTCCGAAGGTGTAAGTCGCGCCACAACGCGCACAGTTGTCAATTCAGCTTTTACCATTCTTGGTCTTGATTTTATTCTGACCGCACTGATGTTTGGAGATATTTAGCATGCAGAGTTCTAAAATGCAGGATACCTTAGTAGGCCTTTTTGTTGCTAGTGGTATAGCTGCCCTTTTTTATATGGCAATGCAAATAAGTAACCTAGGTTTTGCTCAAGATGAAACCTATACTATGACTGCAAATTTTGATAATTCAGGAGGTCTTAAAGTCAAATCAGCTGTTTCTCTTGCAGGCGTTGCTATTGGTCGAGTTTCTAAAATTTCTATTGATACAGAAAATTACGAATCAATCGTTGAAATGCAGATTGAATCTCAATACCAGTTACCAGATGATACAACGGCCAGTATATTTACCGCCGGATTACTGGGTGAACAATATATCCATCTCGAACCGGGTGGCTCAGAAGAATACATTGCTGAAAATGGAGCTATCGACATTACTCAATCAGCCATTGTTTTAGAAGATGTCATTGGACAGTTTTTAATAAAAATGGCAGAAAAATAAATGTCACCCTTTACTATTGTTGAACAAACAAAAGGACATTTTATCGTTGAAGGCGAGCTTACTTTTTTTAACCTCAATAAAAAAACAGTCGCTTCATTTGATTTTTTAAAATCAGAACAAAAGATATGCATTGATTTACAAAAAATCGCAGTAGCTGATAGCGCAGGACTTGCTTTACTTATTGAATGGATAAAACATAGCAATCACTATACAACGGAACTGACATTTAAAAATGTACCACAACAATTAATTACGCTTGCCAAGCTTGGTGGCTTCGACTTAAGCCGATACCTAATATCCTAAAAAAACAATTGGTTCCGATTTCCCAAAATAAATAAAGAAAAAACAAAACCAAATGTCATTACTTTATAATTCCGTTAAGGCTAAACTTATCCATGGATAAACTTTTAATCACCGGTGGCACACAACTTTCTGGAGAACTTAGAATCTCCGGAGCAAAAAATGCTGCTCTCCCTATTTTAGTCGCCACTCTTCTTTGCGAAGAACCCGTATCGATTGGTAATATTCCACATTTGAATGACATAACAACAACGATGCAATTGTTAGGACAAATGGGCATTCACCTTACTATCGATGAAAAAATGAACATCGAAGTAAATTCTAATACCATTACTAAATTTGAAGCTCCCTATGACTTAGTTAAAACCATGCGCGCATCTATTCTTGTGCTTGGTCCCTTACTGACTCGATTCGGTGAGGCACACGTCTCCTTGCCAGGGGGGTGTGCAATTGGTACCCGACCTGTCGATATTCACATCGATTCGTTAAAAAAAATGGGAGCTGAAATTCAAGTAGAGTCCGGTTTTATTCATGCTAAAGCAAATCAATTACAAGGCTGTCGATTAGTACTAGATAAAGTGACTGTTACAGGAACAGAAAATTTATTGATGGCTGCCACTTTAGCAAAAGGGACAACCATCATCGAAAATGCTGCTAAAGAGCCAGAAGTATCCGACTTAGCTCACTTCCTCAATACAATGGGGGCAAAAATTAGCGGAATAGGTACTGATGTTCTGACTATTAAGGGTGTAGAAAAATTAAAAGAAAAAAATATACATTATGACATCCTTCCTGATCGTATTGAAACAGGCACTTATTTAGTTGCTGCTGCAATCACCCAAGGCAAAATTAAACTAAAAGATACAAGACCCGACACGCTTGATGCGGTACTGGATAAATTAAAAGAAGCCGGTGCCGAAATTACGACTGGAAAAGACTGGATTGAGCTTGATATGCATGGCAAACGGCCTAAAGCAGTGAGTGTGCGAACATCTCCATATCCTGCATTTCCAACCGATATGCAAGCACAATTTACAGCAATGAACTGTGTTGCTGATGGAGTGGGGATCATCACAGAAACGGTTTTTGAAAATCGTTTTATGCATGTACAGGAAATGCAAAGAATGGGAGCTAACATACAACTCGAATCAAACACAGCAATTTGTACAGGAATAGATCAACTAACAGCTGCACCTGTCATGGCAACAGATCTTCGGGCATCTGCAAGCCTAGTTTTAGCTGGACTCGTTGCAAAAGGAGAAACATTAGTCGATCGTATTTATCATATTGACCGTGGCTATGACCATATTGAAGAAAAACTGGCTCAATTAGGGGCAACTATTCGTCGTATTCCAAAATAAGGTTTTATATGTTAACAATCGCTGTATCAAAAGGTCGTATCTACGATGATGCCCTTCCCTTACTAGAAGAAGCTGGCATCGTACCAATTGATGATCCAAAAACAAGCCGAAAATTGATTCTTCGTACTTCAAAAGATGATGTTAAGCTCATTATCATCAGAGCAACTGATGTCCCTACTTTTGTTGAATACGGTGCTGCCGATATGGGCATTGCAGGAAAAGATGTTTTATTGGAACACGATTCAGATAATCTATATGAACCATTAGACCTCGGTATTGCAAAATGCCGCTTAATGACTGCCACACCCGTTAATGCGCCAGAAATAAAAGGAAGAATCCGGGTGGCTACTAAATATGTAAAAACAGCACAACGATACTTTGCAGACCTGGGTGTACAAGCAGAGATCATCAAACTTTATGGAGCGATGGAATTAGCGCCCTTAGTAGGACTGGCAGATTGTATCGTTGATGTTGTTGATACTGGGAATACACTTAAAGCTAACGGTCTAGAGCCAAAAGAATTGATCACTCATATTAGTTCTCGACTTGTCGTCAATAAAGCATCAATGAAAATGAAACACCAAGTAATCAAAACACTATTAGAACAGTTTGAAAAAACCTTGGCAAAACGACAATAAAGACATATGACTTCTTTGAAAATTAATCACCTCGATAGCTCTGCATCTAATTTTAATAAACAATTAAAGGAGCTTCTAGCCTGGAATGAAGCTGATAACCTGGAGGTTAACCAGCAAGTTATTGATATAATCAAAAAAATTAGAATCGATGGTGATAAAGCACTCCTGGACTATACCAATCAGTTTGATCAGACAAATTTTAAACATCCCTCAGAAATTGAGCTTTCATTAACTACCTTAAAAAATTCATGGGACAGCTTATCTACAGAAAAAGCCAATGCCCTACAAACTGCCGCCGATAGAATCAAAGTCTATGCGGAAAAACAAAAAATGCAGTCTTGGCAATTTACAGAAGATGATGGTACAACGTTAGGTCAAAAAATCACCCCTCTTGACAAAGCAGGACTGTATGTACCCGGGGGTAAAGCCTCCTATCCTTCATCAGTACTAATGAATATTATTCCAGCTAAAGTTGCTGGCGTAGGCGAGCTAGTTATGGTCGTACCTACCCCTAAAGGGGAAACCAATCAACTTGTGTTGGCCGCAGCGTATATTGCCGGGGTTGATAGAATTTTTACTGTTGGCGGAGCCCAAGCCGTTGCAGCATTGGCATACGGCACCGACATGGTTCCAGCCGTTGACAAAATTGTTGGTCCCGGAAACATCTATGTTGCAACAGCAAAAAAAATGGTTTTTGGGCAAGTTGGTATTGATATGATTGCCGGCCCATCAGAAATTTTAATCATTTGTGATGGCAATACTAACCCTGACTGGATAGCTATGGATCTATTTTCTCAAGCAGAACATGACGAGAACGCACAAGCCATCCTTATCTCAGACAATGCAAACTATCTAAATCAAGTCGAGAAAAGCATCAATCGCTTACTCCCGGAAATGGAGCGTAAAGCAATTATTAAGGAATCACTCTCATCCAGAGGCGCATTAATCAAAGTAGCCAATCTAACTGAGGCCGCTGAAATATGCAACAAAATTGCTCCTGAACATTTAGAATTATCTGTAGAAAACCCAGTACAAATCAACAAGCTAATTAGAAATGCGGGCGCAATATTTATGGGTCGATATACAGCAGAAGCATTAGGTGATTATTGTGCTGGTCCAAATCATGTCCTCCCCACTTCCAGTACTGCACGATATTCATCACCATTAGGTGTTTATGATTTTCAAAAACGTTCCAGCTTAATTAACTGTTCAGAATCTGGAGCAAATCGCTTAGGTAAGACAGCATCTGTGTTAGCGCGAGGAGAAAGCCTTACAGCTCATGCTCGGTCTGCTGAGTATCGAATAAAATAAGCGTACGAAACTTGTACCGCAATAATTAAAGTATTCAACTTTTTACTTGTCTTTGTTATCATCTTCGGCGTTGCAAAAACAGCTGCATAGCTCAATATGCCATGATTATGCTTTTAGCTCCCGCGTATATCTTTAACTGTTTGAAACTAAATGATAAAAGACTCTTGCTATAAGACTGGGATTAATTACTCAGATACTGCATCAGCTGTAATCATCAGAGGAAACGGTGATTGTATTACGGGAGCTGAAGGCATAATCATACAATATGCGATTGAATGGCAAAAAAATCTGCGTAAAATTGTTAAAAATAAAAATACTTATCTCAAGTACCTACGCAATATTTTCTTAATACCTCTTAATACTCAGATCGCACCTCA
>VAPK010471976.1_pt1 | contig 26720 bp, 26 predicted proteins | sample 3395031 | NCBI WGS metagenome assembly VAPK01 (sample SAMN08290443, study PRJNA428436) | hydrothermal vent metagenome | isolation source: Deep-sea hydrothermal vent chimney 1 | place: Pacific Ocean: Juan De Fuca Ridge
CTGCGTTGTTGCACTCGTTTGGATTAGCCTGCTAGTCCTGCTCTCGTGCGCCTGGCAGCTAACCACTTCTCAACTCCCTATACACGTCAATATCACATTGAAAAACTACTAGTGAGACATGGGGGTTAGGGGTCATTTGTCCTGTTTTAAATTGTTTGTAACTCAGTTTCGTGTACTTTTAATTAAAGTTTCCACATTTTTTGCCGACATCTATAAAGGTATCCGTGAAATTTCTCTTTACGAATTATTGTTTAGGATACTAACGTGGGGTTTCATATAGAAATATTCGCATATTCTGCGATAAAACGACTTTAAAATTTCTGTTTTCATATAACAGGTGTTGATTGCAAACAGTTGCTTTGAAATTTCTGTATTTTTTTCGTAGTGTTTTTGATGTGTGTCAGGAGAGTCAGGAATGAATCAAAGAGCTGAACAAGGCTTTACTTTAATTGAATTGGTAATAGCAATGGCTATCATGTCAATTTTAACGCTGATTGCCGTACCCAGTTATCAGGAACACCTGCAAAAAACACGGATTGCCATGGCAAAAGCAGATTTAATGGAGTTTGCTGGTTATTTAGAGCGTCAGCGTACTGTCAATGCTTGTTATAACGGTAGTGCTTGCGATAAGACTAAGACAACTGGGGCAACTCCATTGATTGCTGCAAATCAAAGTTCATCCATTCTTGCTATGCTTTCGGATGAAACAGCCAAGTATTATAATGTAACACTTGAGGTTTTAACCAATTCCACATATACGCTAAGGGCAACGCCAGATGACACCACCTCACAAGATGGAACTGGGTATCTTGAGATATTGCATACAGGGCAACAACGTTGGGATAAAAATGATGATGATGATACTGGGGATACTGGTGAGGGGAATTGGAAGCGTAAATAGAGCCTGAAAGGTTAATTGTTTTAAAAAAAGGGTTTCGTTTTACGAAACCCTTTTTTGTTTATTGACTTTAAAGCTTAGGCATTGGAAGCACTCTGGTGTGTTGCCTTGTAATCCAATTCTGCAACCAGAGTGTCTTTTAGTTGCAATTGTTTTGCCAGTTCAGCCAAGTAGGCTTTTTCCTGAGCATTGCTGTCATCAATAATTATCCGGGAAACCAGATAAATTTCTGCTGCGGCGTTGGGTGAGTCTGCTGCCGAGGCAATTTCAGCAGCACTAACCGGCTTGGTCAGTTCGGCCTGGAGAAACTCCAGGGTATCGCCATCCAGTGACATTGTGGACAGTTGTTGTTGAATTGTTTCAAGCTCGCCTTCATCAATGTGTCCATCAGCTTTGGCTGCTGCGATCATGGCTCTGAGTAAGGTCAGGCTTCTATTGTCTGCTGCTTCCCCTTCTAACTGATCGGCCGATGCGGTTTCCACGACAGGTTTGCCGGAATGCACGCCTTGCCAGTTTTGATATGCTTTATAGGCTAAACCGCCTACAGCTGCCACACTACCCATTTTAAGTGCGGCTCCAGTCACTTTTCTACCAGCACCTGTGCCTAGTAATATCGCTAATACTCCTGCTCCAATTGCACCTTTTTTTGCGCCATCAAGCATAGTATTGCGGGCGTTTTCATCGACAGGAACACCGGCTTTGTTTTCGACTAAGTCTTTGCCTTGTTCAACCAAATCCTGCCCGGTTTTTAATAGATCATCTAAAATACTGCGTGCATCCATGTTCTGTTCTCCTAAATTACTCTGTGTGAACTGTTGAAGAATCGGTTTCTCAGAAGGCTAAGGAAGTCTGAGAAGTTTTCCGGTGACTGCCAGAAAAGCCATTGTGGTATTGCTTTTGCTTGTAATGTTTAGTTGTGAGGGTACCTTTAGACTTTAGTGAGTGTCAACAGCTATTAATGTTTTCTTTAATGTTTAACGCGTCCCAGATTATTTTCAAGTGTTTATTTGACTTGGTTTTGAACGTTACGAGTCTTGTTGTTCTGCGCTATAATATCGCATTTCCGAAATGCTGGCTTCTTAGTAAGCGTAATCCTAATCCTTTTGAATAATTTAGACAAATCAATTCAATCTAATGCACTGCATGTTTATGCGCCTGCGCGTTTGCATATGGGTTTTATTGATATTTCCGGGGTTTTGGGCCGACGTTTTGGGAGTATTGGCGTAGCACTCAATGAATTGGGTGTCAGTATGCGTTTGTCTCGCTCTAATCGATTAGATGTTAAAGGTTTTCAGCGTGATCGTGGACAGTTGTATGCGACGCGTTTTTTTGATGCTTTTCAGCTTGATGGTGGTGCTGAGATTGTCATCGACCAGGCGATTCCAGAACATGCCGGTCTTGGTTCTGGTACACAGATGGCATTGTCGATTGGTGTTGGATTAAGCCGCTTGTATGGCTTGAATAAATCATTGAAGCAATTGGTTCCGTTGATGGGGCGTGGCAATCGATCTGGGATTGGCATTGGTGCGTTTTGTCAGGGTGGTTTAGTGGTTGATGGGGGGCGAGCAGCAGGCACTGTAATTCCACCAGTTGTGAGTCAGCTGCAAGTACCCGATGAGTGGCGATTTATCTTGATACTGGATGCAACTGTTCGAGGCATTCACGGCGATAGCGAGGTAGAAGCCTTCAACAGTTTACCCGAATTTCCTGCACAGTCGGTTGCGCATCTTTGTCATTTGGTATTTATGCGTGGTTTACCTGCAGTCATTGAAAATGATTTGCCGGTGTTCGGTGAAGTGATTAGTGAGCTACAAGCACGTGTCGGCGATCATTTCGCAGTTGTACAAGGTGGGCGTTTTACCAGTCAGGCAGTCGAGCAAGCTGTATTGTGGTTGGGGCAGCAGGGTGCGGTTGGTTTGGGGCAGAGTTCGTGGGGTCCAACTGGGTTTTGTATTGTCAAAGGTGATGTGCTGGCAAATAAAATAATTGAGCAGGCACGTCTCCAATTTACCAGACTTGGTCTTGAATTTATCAAGACCAGTGTTGCAGAGACCGGAGCTAGTGTTGAGGTGGTTGATGCTGCTTCAGAATCTTTACCAATTTACACAGAGTTTGCATAAACAGTTTCAGACAGTCTTTATTCAAAATACACATCAACCACTGATAGTGATTGCTAAATCAGCTCGTATGCTGGTCGAATCAGCACAGAGTGGTGGACTTGAGGTAATAGCACTAGATCAATTTGGTGATACGGATACACGTGCGGCTGCCAGACAATTTTGTTTGATTGACGACTGGTCAAGCGAAGCAGTGATTGCTGACATTGAAGCGCTGGATTTACAGCAACAACCTGTTGTTATTTACGGAACTGGTGTAGATAACAACCCTGAGTTATTAGAACAATTGCAACAACGCTACCAGTTACTGGGGAATTCGGCGCAAACCGTTGCGCTAGTGAGAGATCCTCGCTTGTTTTTCGGCTTGCTGGATGATTTGAAGATTGCGTATCCGTTAACAAGCTTTGATTCACCTGCTGGTGATGATTTTTTGCAAAAACGTAGTGATTTGGAAGGTGGGCTAGGTGTTAGACCTGTTCGGTTTGCCAATGAGAATATTGTTGATGGAGGATGTTATTTTCAGCAGCAACAGGACGGCGTGCCTTTCTCAGTGCTGTTTTTAGCAAATGGGTCAATCAGCCGTATTGTAGGTTACAACATGCACTGGGTTGTTGCCAATCATCCTTGCCAGCCATATCTGTTTCAAGGATTGGCGAATCGCTATGCTTTAAGTGACAAACATCAGGAACTCATTGAAACATGGGTTTCCAGTATTGTTGCAGAAACTGGTTTGCAAGGCTTGAACAACATGGATTGCCTGAATGTGGATGGTGACATTGTTGTGCTGGAGATTAATCCCAGGCCCAGCGCCAGTGTTGCTCTGTATGATTTGGATTATACGCATGGGCTGCTTGCAGAACATATCAAATGTTTTAATAGTGACAAATGGAATGATCCTCTACCACAGAGCCAGCCTAGGGGTAGCTGGGTTGTCTATGCGTCAGCTGATTTGCGAATAAGCAAAAAGCTGAATTGGCCGTCATGGGTGAGCGACAGGCCTGAAGTACATAGCGAATTTAATGATGGAGATCCGGTTTGCACATTACAGGCAAACGCTGTTTCAGTTGCACAACTCAAACTTCAATTAATGCAGCGTTGTACGGAGATATCCGATTTGTTGCTTGCTTCGAATGTTCAGCACGAAAGAAACGTGTAATGACCATAAATTTTGATGGCTGATTCAGGGTTTTCTTGGTTTTATTTAGTCATGTCAGAGCGGGAGTGACGCAAAAGTATTTCTGTACAAGGGTGCGTTTTACGTACCAATCGGCATTGGTATGCCCGTTTGCTGTCGCAATGGTGTGTGTAATACTCCCACATTGGTAATCTGACAAAGTAGAATCAGGTAATAAATTTTTTTAGGAGATAACAATGACAGGAACAGTCAGTGTCAACAAGCTTGCCAGACCATTGGTTGAGCGATTGATTAATAATAAGAGTGCTTTAAGAGTTGAAGTTGAACAACTCGAAAATGGATGCACTATCATCGATGCTGGTATTCATGTTGATGGTGGATTGGAAGCAGGGCGCATTGTTGCTGAAATCTGTCTTGGCGGACTGGGAACAGTGAGCTTATCGCATAGCTCATATGTGCCGCGCTGGCCGCTAACCGTCAGTGTGCATACAGAAAATCCTGTTATTGCCTGCCTGGGCAGTCAATATGCCGGTTGGAGCTTATCTCATGGTGAAGGCAAAACATCCTTTTATGCTCTAGGTTCTGGACCAGCACGCTCGCTGGCCAGAAAGGAAAAGCTTTATGAAGAACTGGGTTATGAGGATAAGGCAGACAACGGTGTTCTGGTGATGGAAGTGGATAAACTTCCGCCATTACCTTTAATCGAGGAAATTGCTGATGCTTGTGGTTTGAAATGTACAGATTTAACCATAATTCTCACCCCGACATCCAGTCTGGCAGGTGGTATGCAAGTTGTTGCGCGTGTGCTCGAAGTGGCGTTGCATAAAGCCCATGAATTGAAATTTCCACTACAAAATATAGTTGATGGTAGTGGCAGTGCGCCAGTTTCGCCTCCACACCCTGATTTTATCCAGGCAATGGGTCGCACCAATGATGCGATTCTGTTTGCAGGTCAAGTGCATTTATTTGTGAAAGGCAGTGATGATGAAGCTGAGCAACTTGCCAATCAAATGCCAAGTTCGGTTTCACGAGATTACGGACGACCGTTTGCTGAAATATTCAAGGAATATAAATATGATTTTTTCAAGGTTGATCCAATGTTGTTTAGTCCAGCTAAAGTGGTGATTACTGCCGTTGATAGCGGTCGTTGTTTTCAGGCAGGCAAGCTGGATGAGGCATTGTTGCACAAGTCATTTAATCTTTAAGTAAAACCTATTCTCAGTTGCCCTGCATGCATTCTGTAAATACTGATGATTGAACAAGGCCGTATCGCAATTATCAGCGATGATCCAGGCTGGCATGGTAAACGTCTGCGCGAGTCTTTTGTAGCGCGTGGATATGCCAGCACTGTGGTGTCATTGGCTGAATGCGCTGTACATATGGATGGTGCTCCAACTGTGTTGGGTATTCCCGGGTTTTATCCACAATTACCGGATGGCGTATTTGTTCGTGGTATCCCCGGTGGATCGTTAGAGCAAGTGGTGTTTTATCTAAATATATTGCATGGTCTAAAACAAGCCGAAGTCAAAGTCTATAACGATGGTCGCGCCATTGAGCGCACTGTTGATAAGGCATTGACTAGTTATTTGCTCCATCAGGCGGGAATTGCAATGCCGGCAACCTGGGTATTTAGTCAGCGTGATCCAGCCATGCATATTGCGCGACAACAATTACTCAGCGGTCATCAATTGGTGTTCAAACCGTTGTTTGGATCACAGGGAGAAGGTCTGCAATTAATTAGTCAGATCGATGAACTCAATAGTGTGGTCGACCATAACGGGGTTTATTATTTTCAACGCTTTATAGCTTCTGCGGATGGCAGCTGCTTCGACTGGCGAGTCTTTGTTATCAATGGAAAAGCAGTTGCAGCAGCAAAACGCAATGGTATTCACTGGTTAAACAATGTTGCTCAAGGGGGGCGTTGTGAACCTGCTGTTCTGGATAAGGGCTTAGCTGATCTTGCCGAACATGCTGTCAGTTTGCTGGATATGGATTATGGTGGTGTGGATATTATCAGTGATGCACAGGGGCAGTTGTATGTTCTTGAAGTCAACAGTGTACCAGCATGGAGAGGTTTGCAAAAAGTCTGTGATTTTTCAGTGGCTGATTGTCTCGTAGATGACTTTATTGGCAAATTAAACCACACAAAACAGGTCAGGTTTGCTGCAATCTGAGCAAGAAAGTCAGATTCGGGAAAAAATCCTGAATGCCTGGCTGCATGCTTGTGAGCTTGATATATTGACTTTTAAACCCGGTAATGTCAGTGTTTATGCGGCTGGTCACGATATGACCGCAGAACACTTCAGAGTCAGTGCTAGTGTAAGTGCTAAGCCCATCACAGATTTTGCTCTTTCATTAGGAGAGAAAATCTTTTATTCTATTAGGGATACCTACGATGCTGTTGGTTGCAACACCAATTTGGGCATCGTTTTACTGTGTGCACCATTGATTCAGGGGCTCCAAACACTACTGTCTAATCAAAAAAACGCTGTTTCGTTGCGTGAACAAGTCAGTGTTGTACTTGACGCAACATCCATTACAGATGCCGATTGGGTTTATCAAGCCATTAGAATAGCAAAACCTGGCGGTCTTGGATATGCAGATCAGCAAGATGTTGCAGAGCAACCTCAGGTAACACTTCAGCAAGCGATGTGTCTCGCAACTGACAAAGATCGTGTTGCATATCAATATGCAAACGATTACAAAGATATTTTTGAATATGGAGTGCCTTGCTATCGGCAAGCACTTTCGCGTTATGGTGATGAGCGATGGGCGACACTGTCTGTTTATGCCAGTTTTTTGGCATCAATTCCAGATAGCCTGATTGAACGCAAACATGGAAAACGGTTTACCCGGATGGTAGCCAGCAGGATGACTCTTGTCAATCAGCAATTGCAGGAGTTTAGCCCTGATAAGCCTGAACACTTATTCAGTATTCTCAAGGAAGTGGATGCTGAGTTCAAAGCTGCAGGGATTAATCCAGGAACAACGGCGGATTTGACTGTTACGTCTGTATTTGCCGAAAGACTGGATAAGTTAAGATGGGGCGTTGAGTGAGCGAGTATTCGATCTGTTGTTTCAAATTGACCGATTATATTCATCGGTGACAATACTGTTGAATGAGTTGCTATGAAAGCGTTTTTGTCGCGAGAATAGTGTTGCAAGAAGCTGGCTGATTTGATCGCTTATTTCATCCCTGTTTCTGAGCAGGGCAGCAATTAAAACACAATAGTATGATGCTTTGATAAAGCTGTGAATGGTTTTATTAACAGAATCGACATTATAAAAAAATTTAGTTTATATATCACAGGAGCTTAAAGGAAAATGGCAAAGATTAAGAAAATGATGGTTGGTGAATCTCTACATGGCGATGGTAATGAAGTCGCACATATCGACTTGATCATCGGTCCACGTGGCAGTGCAGCTGAAACTGCATTTGCAACCAGTCTGACTAACAACAAAGACGGATTTACCAGCTTATTGGCAGTAGTTGCTCCAGATTTGATGTGTAAACCAGCGACAGTGATGTTTAACAAAGTCACCATTAAAAATGGCAAGCAAGCAGTTCAAATGTTTGGTCCTGCTCAACGTGGTGTTGCAATGGCGATCACTGATTGTGTTGAAGAAGGGCTTATTGCTGCAGAAGAAGCAGAAGATTTGTTTATCTGTGTTGGTGTGTTTATTCACTGGTTGGCTGAAGACGATAAAAAGATTCAGGATTACAATTACACTGCAACCAAAGAAGCGCTTGAGCGTGCGGTTGCAGGTAAACCAACAGCGATTGAAGTGGTTGCCCATAAAGCTACGAAACACCCATTTGCAGCACATAAATAATCGATATCATTGATTGAGCTTTTCTTAACCTGAAGCAGAGTCTGCTGAGCTGGTTGAGAGACTTGGTTACTGAGTCTTTACAGACATTAAGATCGTCACCATTCATGGTGGCGATTTTTTTTGCTTGCTGAACGCTGATGTTTTTACTGACTGAGCATTGTTAACTTTTTTATATCAACATCACTGAGCTGACCACTATGCAAACAGCTTGCAAGCAAGGCGCTGTGGATGCCTAGTTGTGATAACCTGTTCAAATCGCTAAAACCTCTGATGCCGCCTGCAGCAACAAGCTGACTGTGAGTTGCCATCTGCTGGAGTTTCTCAAGGCGCTCCCAGTCTGGGCCTGTGTTTGTGCCTACTTTGCTGAGTGTCATGATGATCACTTGTTCTGGCCAGTATCTGGAAGATGATAATAACTGGTCTGGGCCAATCAGTGAATGTTTGAAATCCAGTGACAAGATTAGCTCGCCTGGTTTTGCTGTAATTGCTGGAAGCATGGAGTCAGTGAGCGATTCGCTGCCAATTACTTGAATCCAGTTGTGTGGTACACGTTCAGTGCTGCTGCAAATCATTCCTTGATCAATCCAAAATTCAACTTGCGGGTATTGTGCTAATAAAAAATCGATTTTCTGAGTATTATTACCATCTTCTGATAACAGATTAAGATCAGCAATATAGAGCGTTGTGAAGGGATGTAAGGCCAACAACGCTTCGATGACTGCTTCTGGTTCAGCACTGGTGCAAAGTGAAGATTGGAGTGGCTGATAGGTCTCACGATTTCCTTGGTTGGCGTGGACAACCAGTCCATTCATGATGTCGATAACAGGGATGAGGTTCATGCAAGGTATCAGATTTGATGCTAATAGAAGATTTCGATCGTGAGATTATTAATCTTTGAGTTTATCACTGGCGGCGGCATGATAGATACACAGTTGCCTGAAAATTTACTGGCTGAAGGTCAACTCATGCTTGATGCCATCGTTAATGATATGCTGGAATTAGAGCATATCGAACTAATGGTTTTACGCGATACACGATTATCTAAACCAGTATTCAATGGTCAACACCACAACCATCATTGTACATTTGTGACAGCAGCCCGGGGCTTTCAAGCTGTATGGCTGCAAGCAATTCAGCAGGTTGATGCTGTATTACCAATTGCACCTGAAACGATGGGTATTCTGGCTGGTCTGTGTGATGATATCGAGGTTGCTGGGAAATTATTGCTCAACAGCTCCAGTCATGCAGTGGGTTTAACCAGTAGTAAGCTGGAGACATACAGATTGTTGCAAGGTGCGGGTGTTCCAGTGATTCACACTGAGCAGCTAAATGATGCGCTGGATATTTCACCACCGTGGGTCATTAAACCAGACGACGGGGTGGGTTGTAACAATGTTGTTGTTATTGATGATCGACAAGCATTGAATGGTTTTATCAAAGCATCGATTATGGATGATATCGATGCAGTGGAAGAACTTATTATTCAACCCTGGGTAGTCGGACAAGCGGCTAGTTTGTCTGTTATTTTTAATGAGAACAATGCTTTATTACTCACGTATAATAAGCAACTGATTGAAATTAAACAGGGGCGAGTTTTTCTTAATGGTTGTCGGGTTGGTCTGCAAACCAAGCATTGGGAATTATACCAATCATTGATTATACGTATCGCTGAGTGTTTTCCAGGGCTTAAAGGCTATGTAGGAATTGATATCATTGAGACTGAAGATGGACCGGTTGTTGTTGAAATTAATCCGCGCTTAACTACATCATATGCTGGCATCCATAAAGCGCTTGGAGTCAATCCGGCGTGCTTGATTTTACAAAGTTTCGTTGCTGATTTTAAAACCTTTGCACAGATAAGCATAGAAAGCATCAAACCAGTGAGCGTTGATTTAAGTGCATTTCATGCCTGATATCATTGGCTGGGATATTGGTGGAGCTCATCTTAAAGTAGCCCATATTAGTGTCGATGGCGTAATTCAATCAGCGCATCAGATAGCGTGTCCGCTCTGGCAGGGATTGAATCAGTTACAGGAAGCGATAGCAGCTGCCGAGCAAAAACTCGATGTAGAATCGCTGAATCATTGTCGACATTCAGTGACGATGACAGCAGAGCTGGTCGATTTGTTTGAAAGTCGCGATCACGGTGTTGATGCAATTCTGACCTTGCTTAAACAAACCATTGAATCAGATCAACTGTGGATATTTTGTGGGCGCGATGGATTGCTGGGATTTAATCAGGTGCAGTCAGTCAACTTTCAGGTGATTGCTTCTGCAAACTGGTTGGCTACAGCCATGTTCATTGCGGACAGTTTGTCTGCTGCGTTAGTGATTGATATTGGCAGCACGACAACAGATATTGTGGCAATTGAACATCATCAAATACTCAGTTCTGCAGTGAGCGATTATGATCGATTGTTAACTGATGAATTAGTGTATACAGGCGTCGTCAGAACGCCAGTGATGGCAGTTAGTGATCACAGTTATTTTCAAGGCAAAAGAGTTCCGTTAATGGCAGAGTATTTTGCGACAATGGCCGATATTTACCGGATTACTGGTGAACTTCCAGACTATGCTGATCAAGGTGATACTGCTGATGGTAACACTAAAAGTCTTGTCGCAAGTACTCGGCGACTGGCGAGAATGATTGGTCTGGATCTGGAGTCTGCACCAGACAGTCAATGGCTGATGTTGGCAAAGTCGTTGCGTGCCAATCAACTGGACAAGATTGCTCGCGCAACACGCCGGGTGTTGTCAACCATGATAGAGATTGATGTCCCAATAATAGGAGCAGGCGTTGGTCGTTTTCTGGTGCGTGATGTAGCATTTCAATGCGGACTGGAATACCGTGACTTTAGTGGAATCAGTGTTGATCAGGCTGAAACATTGGAAACCAGTTACCAGGCAGATTATGCACCTGCTGTTGCTGTTGCCAGTTTGTTGCACAGTCAATTGTCGGTAAGCATTTCATTATTATAATTAACTATCTGGAATCTCGTAAACATTCATGTATTCATTGCATCAATTTCCAAAAATCGTTGAGCTTCCGTATTTACCAGATTCTGCACGATTGTTTAGTGCATGGGCGGATGAGCCATGGGCAGTGTTTCTTGATAGTGGATATCCGCAGATTGAAACAGGTCGATACGATGTACTCACTGCACGACCTTATTGCACGCTTGTGACACGTGGCGCTCAGACTGAAATTAATTCGGTATCTGGTGCACGCACATCCCCTGAAGATCCGTTTAAAATTCTGCGACAAACCATGAGTCCAGTGGTCAGTTCATTTGAACAAGTGCCATTTAGTGGTGGGGCAATCGGTTATTTTGGTTATGATTTGGCGCGTCGTATTGAAAAATTACCGAGTATTGCAGAAGATTCTGAAGCCATTCCTGAAATGATGGTAGGACTTTATGACTGGATGGTCGTCGTTGACCATCAACAGCAACAAACCTGGTTATTGGCGCAAGGGCGTGATTTACGTACTGAAGCATTGTGGGATTCGTTGGTGGTGGAGTTTAGTGAGTACCCGGATGACAATTCAGATGTCAATGAGTTTCGGATTACTTCATCAATACAGTCCAATATGGACTGGGATGAATATGCCCAGGCGTTTGCTAAAATCCAGCGTTATATTTTTGAAGGTGACTGCTATCAGGTCAATCTGGCGCAGCGCTTTCAGGCGTCTTGTACAGGAAACTTATGGACATTATATAAGAAACTGAGGACTGATAACCCCGCACCGTTTTCTGCCTATCTTAATTTGCCAGAAGTGCAGATTTTAAGCTCTTCGCCTGAGCGCTTTGTTGCAGTCATGGATAAGAATATAGAAACCAAACCAATCAAAGGCACTCGTCCTCGTAGATCAAACCCAGATGAAGACCAACAAATGATTGATGAGCTCTCCAATAGCTCAAAAGACAGAGCAGAGAATGTGATGATCGTTGATTTGCTGCGCAATGATCTTGGTAAAAACAGCGCAATCGGTTCAGTTGAAGTGCCCGAGCTTTTTAATGTAGAGAGTTTTGCCACAGTTCACCATCTGGTCAGTACAGTCCGTGGCAAACTAGAAGCCAATCGCCATGCCCTGCATTTGCTGCGTGGCTGCTTTCCTGGTGGCTCGATTACCGGTACACCTAAAATACGCTCCATGGAGATAATAGAAGAGCTGGAACCGCATCGCCGGGGAGTTTATTGTGGCGGTATCGGTTGGATAGGCTTTGATGGCAATATGGATAGTAATATTGCGATTCGCACCTTGATTCACACGGACGGACAAATACGCTTTTGGGCAGGTGGTGGTATTGTGGCTGATTCTGATGTAAAAGCAGAATATCAGGAAACATTCGATAAAGCTGAAGCCTTGTTTAAAGTGCTGGAGCAAACGGCTGAGAATGTTGGTTAAGAGATGTTTGTGAATAAGTATCTGAGCCAAATCACATGGTTTGGGTAGTGAAAATAGGCGGTAGCCTGGCGACGGAAGGACGATTGCTGGACTGGCTGAGAATACTCTCAGCGTCTAAGCAGACAATTGTTATTGTGCCTGGCGGTGGACCGTTTGCTGATCAAGTACGTGATTTACAAAAACAGTGGCGGTTTAGCGATGAAACCGCACATCACATGGCAATACTTGCAATGCGCCAATATGGTTTGATGCTGGCGGGTTTGACCCCAACCTTTGAGTGTTTTCAAACAGCCCAGGCTATAAAAGATCATTCGCATCAAGGTTTGTTTTCGATAATCTGGCTGCCTTTTCTTGAGGAATTACAACAAGATCAAGTTGCTGCCAGTTGGGATGTCAGCGCTGATTCTCTTGCTGCATGGCTGTGCGCAAAACTGAGTGCGGATCGACTCATTTTAATCAAAGCAGTTGATATGGCAGATCATCAGGATGATTCAATTCAGAGTTTGCAGCACGCGAACATTGTCGATCGAGCTTTTAAGAAAATGATGGATAATGTGTATTGTCCATTGACAGTGCTCGGATGTGATCAGCTGGATTTGTTTGTTCAACTTGATGCGTAAAAGTTAATAGATCGAGTTCAATGATTGGACAATGGGATTGGTTTTGATTGGTTATGAGGATAAAAAAAACCGGCATAAAGCCGGTTTTTTTTTGGAAGTATCAGATCAAATTAATGATTGAAATTTAATTTTTTCAACCTTCCAACACCAACGTTAGCTGCAGGTGAAACCTGATTTAAATGTGAAGTAGCTTTAGCATCATCACCTTTTTTTGCATATTTCAAGGCTTGTTTAGCGTGTGCCCAGGCAACTCTAAGCTTGCCGCCAGCTTTCTGTAATTTAGGCGCGTTGGCTTCACTATTAATCTCCTTGAGTGAATCCAGAGCAGCTTTCAAATGATCCAGCGCACCTTGCGCATCGTCATTATCGGCTGCTGCAATACCTTCTTCAGCATGAGCAATCCCTTCTTCCAGAAATTTTGGATTGGTTGTTGCGCTATCATATTCACCAGCCAGAACGTTGCCAGCTCCGAACAGTAGGATTGACGCTGCTAAAACAAGTGCGAGAAGTTTAGTTGTTAATTTCATTGAATATTTCCTCTTAACTTTATTGTTAAATGTGATTAAAATTATTGTTCTTTCAAACCAGCCAGCTGTTAACTATTCTGAACTGCATTGATTGTTGATGTTTGAAAGTGACACGAACGATTGAGATTCTAGCATGAAATAGCGCAAAACATCTATTCGTTTGTGATGACTGAGGATATGCTTCAATAGCTGAATCTGCCCTGAATTGTGGAATCCCCTATTCTATTGTGACAAAGTAGAATTTAGTTAAACGTGCTGAAAAATTTCTTATGGACTAATGCGTTTGAGCAGTTTTGGGCCTTGATAGATCAGTCCGCTATAGACTTGTATTAAACTGGCTCCAGATGACAGCATTGCAGCTGCACGTTCTCGTGTGGATATACCACCACAACCGATAATAGCTATTTCACCTTTTAGCAATGCATCCAGTTGTCCGACAGTCTCCAGAGATTTTTCAAACAGTGGTGCACCACTTAAACCGCCTTGTTGATCAGAATCTGGTAAACCTTCAACACCTGTGCGAGTCGCAGTGGTATTGGTGGCAATGATCGCGTTCATGCTATATTCAACTGACAAATCAGCAATCTGTTTGATTTGTTCAAGTGTACAATCAGGGGCGATTTTGATTGCGATGGGTACGGTTTTTTGATGCGTTTGCTGGAGTTGAGTGCGCGTTAGAGCCAATCCTGACAACAGTATTTTTAGCTGCTCAGCCTCTTGCAACTGTCTTAATCCCGGTGTGTTCGGTGAGGAGATATTGACCGTGATGTAGTCTGCATGCGCATAGGCTTTACGTAAACCAATGTTGTAATCATTCAAAGCGGCAGCAACGGGTGTATCACGATTTTTACCGATATTAATGCCTAGAATGCCTTTGTATGCTGACTTTTCAATTTGTCGAAGTGCATAGTCGATACCTTTGTTATTAAAACCCATGCGGTTAATCAGTGCTTCAGCCTGGGGGATGCGGAATAGCCTGGGTTGAGGGTTGCCAGGTTGAGGTAGAGGTGTCAGTGTACCTATTTCGACAAAGCCAAAGCCTAGTGCGCCCAAACCATCAATGCAATCAGCATTTTTATCAAGACCTGCTGCCAGACCGATTGGATTTGGGAAAGTCAGTCCCATCAAACTGACTGGATTGGCAGGCAAGATTTGACGAAACGGGTTGAGTGCTCCAAGGTGACTGAATAGTTGCAAACTCGCCAGTGTTAAATGGTGGGAGGTTTCTGGTGGCAGACTAAATAACAAACCTCTGGCAATCGCAAACGCTGATTTAGATGACATAGCTAGGAGGCTGTCCGAGAATAGAAGCCGTAGCGAGGGGAAAGCGGTTTTGAGTCCATTTTTTTGATTAAATGAGGCGAATACTTGTTGTATTGAACGAATTTAATCGGAAAAATGGACTCAAAACCGCTTTTCCGTAGTAGGCTCTCTATTCTCGGACAGCCTCCCAGTTGAGCCTTTGATACGATTGATGTTTCTTGAGTAATTGCTGTCAGAGAGTTGATTGCGAATCGCACGAATATTTTCGGGGTTGAGTTGCTCTGTTCGCTGACTGTGATTGCAAAGAGCACCTCTGAAACCCAGATAATCCGGGTTCAATGCAGTGAGTGTCTCTATATCACTGAGGCGCAATGAACCAGCCAGTCCACAGAGTAAATTGTGTTGACCCGCTGTGCTGATAAATGTCGATAGAATATCTACGGACAATAGCGTATTCAGTGACCCTTTGGATTTATTGCTTGTATCCAGCATCACGCCACGGAATCCGCTTATTGCCAAAGCGTTTATAGATTCAAAATTCAATGGCTGGTCAGCAAACAGCACACCAATTAATGCAATCTTGTGCTGCTTGATGACTGGTTGTAACGCTGTTAGGCACTGATCTAAATGACCGTTATCAAACAACCCGATCTTGATGAAATCAATCCCGGTTGTCGCAGTTTTCTGAACAGCAGGAACGATGAGTTCTGGTAATAATGGCAAATCGCCAATGGTTGCACTAGTCACAGTATTTTTGTTTAACACATCGACAATTGTACTGATAGTCTCAGGCGCTATTGCACCCAGCGCTCCCATTAGCGGATTTTTGAGATCGATAATATCTGCGCCCAGGCTTTCTACCAGCAAAGCTTCATCAACATTGCTGACACTGGCAAGAAGGCCAGTCATTGTGTATCTACCTTGTTTGAGTGTTCGAGTTTAAACTGTTCAACTGCTTGCATAAGCCATTCCCAGGCTTCGAGTTCGCGTTCACCCGCACACTTGTCAACGCCAATTTTAAGATATTGCAGTTCCGTATCGATTTTTTGCCAGGGTAACATTGATAGCCGACTGACTAAAATTGCTGCTTCCAATACAGCGAATTGAGCTCGATTAAAGCCGTCGAAAGCTTGATGCATGTGCTGATAAACCACTTTACAATGCAATTTTGGTCGTTGTTGGTCGTCTTCAATACGTTCAAGTTCAAGTTCTTGATGAGATAAGCTGTGCTGGAGACGCTTGCCAGCCACTTTTGTGGTATCGGTTAAGGGCCAGTCGCGGCGTCCAGTCAAACAACCAGCGAAGACGCGGACATCATCAGTATGATTGAGTACGGCATGGCCACTAGCCAAAATATGCTCAAGCGTTGTTGAGGGTCGAAACGGCATGATGATGTAATCATCGCCATCAATATGGATTCCCATTGGTGCAATATGAACATAACCATCTGTTCCGGTTGTGGTTACAATGGTTTCTTGTATCATCATTTAGCTGATTGGTTGCCAGTATTCTTGTTGGTTGTATTTGTACTGTCAGTTTTGCTTTTTTTCATGGTACTGCCAGCTGCTTTTTGCTGGTTGAAATCTACCTGTTCCCGATCCACCAGACAGCCCCAGTCCAGGACCTCATCCTGAACAAAGCGTTTTTTTAATTGTTGAGCCAGTTGTGCGCGACCTAATTGTACGCCGAGATAAAAAGCATGTCCGTTATCCTCTTTTTTCAAATCCAGTTTCGGGAATAAGTCGAACGGGTCATCTGCTGTCTCCAGTCCATCGCGATTATAGATATGGATGCCTTGCTCTGAGGTCTGAATGCGATAACTGGGGTCACGTATTTCAGCTGCCAGTTCAACGATTTCGTCATAGCGATACGGATAAGGAGAGGTATCATGCAGTGACATTAAGCCATCGTCAATATGTTTTGGCAGACTTTGCATTTTTCGAGCAGCATACATGATGCGCCGGGCGCGGTCAGCTTCGCGAATAGCAGTGCAAGCATGGCGGCTTACCTGGGTAGCCAAAATCGCTGTGATTTCCAGCTCCGAGCAGATGCCCAGTAGTACGGCATTGATACCAACTGTATCCGCATGGGTAAGCTCAGTAATGTTGCCAACACCCATTAGTATCTTGGCTTGCGGGTGTTGCTGGCGAACCTGATAATAGCGCTGGATCGATTCAGTAAAGCCAAAATGGATGGGATCCAGGATTGGATCGACATAATAACTGTGTCCTTTTTTGTCCAAGGATTGCATGGCTCGGCTCAGGGATGCAAGATCACCATGCGTTTGTGCAATCAGCACGGGTTGTGCGGCAACCTGATCGGCAATCCACAGACTGGATTCTGACAGACTTAATAAAAAGTCAGCCCCGGCTTTGCCGCCACGCAGTAAATCATCTTCAGTGAGTGAATCAATACTGACTTGATATCCGGCTGCTTTTAATGCCTGGATTGACTCTTCAAGATGAGGGAAGGGCGTGTCAGGCAAGCAGCCGATATCGATAACATTGGCACCCTCTTCAGTATAATAGTTAGCCTGTGCCAGTATTGCATCAATGCTCATATGTGGAGCATCGGTGATTTCTGCAAAGATATTGAGATCGTAGACAGAGAGATCCGGGCGTTTGGCAATTTTGCCAAAATAAGCCGGTAAGTCTTTTAGCTCATCAGGGCCGCGCTCAAATGGAATGCCGAATTTGGTTGTTAAAACATCCAGATCACCGCGGCAACGACCAGGCAAAATCACCCGGTCAGCACCAAACGTTTCATGCAGGCGTCGCTGTATCATTTCACCAGTCATTAACGCCGCGACCTTGAGACCGAGTTGATGTATGCTATAACTGAACTCGGTGGGCTGCATTTCCTCCAAAACCTGCTGCAGTCGTTTCTCAGCCAGTTTGCCGGTGATGAAGAGAATATGTTCTGTTGTTTGCTCAGAAGCCACAGTGTCATGCTTGAAAAATTCAGTTGGTTGCTCATTATTACATGGAATTCAGGTGATCAGCTCAGAACACATTGATTCTGTTGCTTTTGTGATTAGATCTGCTGAAGTTATTATTTCAGAGAGAAGGGTTGTGTGTGTGGAATATGAATAGTAAAAATAGATATAATTAGGTATTGAGATGGCTATGACAGGAACGTGTCTGAAATAACTTGAACAATTAACTTGTCTTTTTACTCATCTTCGGTTTTGCGAAAATAATTGCATCATTCACTATGCGCCTGTTTTTGCGCCTTGAATATGAGCAGCCGAATTTAATGCACAGGGTCTGAGCCAATTGATCAAGCTATTCCATGTAAGCTCCTTAGTAATGAGCTGGGGATTGCCAAGACAACGCTTTACCGGTATATTGATCCACAAGGACAAATAAAGAGTCCATGGTAAAAGGTATTAGATGCAATAGTTCAGACGTAATATCTTGCTCAAGACATGTTTTTTTAGAAATGCACAGTCAGTTTAAGTCAGCGTTATGATAATATCAGCATCCTTTATATTTCTGATAACTATGTTGTCACATGTCAGTGCTTACTGGGTTCAGCCGTCATATGGATAATGCTTTAAAGTACCTTATTTACAATAACACTATACTTTATTAACTATAGGGTGTTTAGATGAAGAAAAGTTTTTGCTTTGTTATATTATCTGCTTTACTTGTATTTAGTAATTGTCATGCAGTTGTTACTAATGCATTTTGGAGAAACACTCCAATAGTTGATGTATGGATGAAACCAGGTTCGTTTTTAAAGAATATGCCATCATATCTAAGTAACACCGACTTCCCTCCCCGTAAAATGGGACGTGTTATTCCTTTCTCTGATGGTGTTACTACTGTTAGAATACTAGGCGGGTGGAGTCCGAACTGGCCTCATAGTGGAGAGCTTAGAGATACACCACTTGCACAAACAGATATTTTTGACGACAATGTAAATTTGTTCAGTAGAAAACTATTCGATAGAATTAGCCCTTACGTAAATGCTGGCATTAGAGATTTCACTATTGTTTTAGACAATATCCCAATTAATCTTGGTATAAACAATAGTCTCCATCCACTCTATGGTTATGCTGGGTTACCAAAAAGCAGGAGTATATCTTGGTTAATTGGTAATAGAGTGTCAAAGGCTCTAAAAAATAGATATCCACAATCAACTTTCAGATACAGAGTCGGGACAGAAGCGGGAAACAGAAGTCGATTTAATGGTACAGAAACAGACTATCTTGGTCACTACATCAGCGTAACCGATGGAATCAGGAACGTGGATGAAAATATTGACATAATGCCTTTTAATGCCAGCGGAGTAACTTATACAGATATACATAACAATGTATCGATAGAAAGAATATCACCTATACTTAAAAATAAAGTAAAAAAGCTTTCTGCACAGCCTGTTTCTATATATATACAAAAGAAAAATAGCAATACATTTAGCAATACACTAAAAAATCGAATTAACAATTTCACAACATATTGGGATTCAATTGAATCAAAATATGGACGCAGGATATCACGAGAAGTACATGAGTTTGGCCTTTTAGACGGAAAATATAGGACATCTGAGATCCAAAAAGCGGCATATCATGCAGAAGGCATTATGCGTTTTTCTAAAGCTAATATAGATAAGTTGTTTCATTGGCATAATACCTTCTACAGAGGCCCTAGGAGAAATGTATTAACACCGACGGGCTGGACATATGCAGTACTGGATCATATGGCAGGTGGAGATTGGAGATTTCCTACCATAAATGCCAATCACCAACCAGGTACAGAATATTTTTCTGCTATTTCTAAAAAAGGCAATAAATCAATTTTACTCGTTAGCTCTTTAAACCCTAATGAAACAAATGAATATAGAACACCAACAATCGTAATTCCTGTTTCATCGCTACCACAAGCATATAACATATGCATGACATGGATTCGTGATGACTTATATACGGAAAATGACGTTGTGAACAGCCTGACTCTAAAAAGATATAACAACTACAGTGAGATAAGAGGAAACACTCTTATTATTAGGCCATTAATTAAAACAAATAGTGTTACTGCTATTATTTTTGTAAATAATTGTTTAAGTTAAAGTTCAATTTTCAGCTTATCAACAGCTAAATTGTTGGCTTACAATTATGTGGCCAAGTAAAGAATCCAATGTTTAATGAAAACTTATCTGCTCTACTATATTGTTTATTGCGTATTAAATAATTTATGACCGTATGGACGCGAATCATATAATGCATATTGTTAAACCAGTAATATTAGAATCATTTAAAAGAATTTTTCAAAATAGTCATTTAAAAAAAATCGAAAGAGTAAAAAAGTCCAATCAAATTATAAAAGATCTGATGGATAACAAAATGCTGTACAAAGAAATGGCAAAAAAAGAAGGTAAAGTCTGGGGGAAAGTTTTTACCGATGATAAAAGAGTACTCGCTATCGAATCTGATCAAGAAGCTGCAAAAATGCTTGGTCTTAATCGAAACAAATTTAGTCTTGCACAAGTACTTCAGAAACATGCATTCAATCCAAAAAATGGTTTATCTCTAGCATGTGGAAGTGGTAGAGCCGAGAGAGGCTTAATGCAAGCAGGTATTTGCGACTCTTTTCATGCTATTGATATTTCCGATACAGCCTTGACAGAAGCCCGACAATTAGCTAAAAAGCAGCAATTTAATATCACCTATGAACAAGCTGACCTTAATGAACTCAAGCTCGATCATAAATCTTACGATCTCGTTGTTACACAAAATTGTTTGCATCATGTGTTACGACTTGAAGATTTGGCTGAGAAAATTCACTTATCTTTGCGTCCAGCAGGACTACTGTGGGTTCACGATTATATTGGCGAAACACAATTTCAATATGAAGATGAGCGACTGGAAATTGTCAATAAAATCCTTTCCATCCTCCCAGAAAAATATCGCGTTGATTCGGTTAACAAACGTGTTATTTCCAAAATAATCCGGCGTATGCCAGGAACACTTATATCCCCGTTTGAAGCGATTCGCTCTGCCGAGATAATGCCTGTCTTTTTGGAGTATTTTGAAGTGATTGAAAAATGTGAATCAGCTTCAATTTTAAGCTTGGTTTGTCCTGTTGGAACTAGGGTAAACTATGTCAAGAGTGAGGAAGACAAATTAGTGTTTGAGCTACTATTGATGTTCGATCAGCTACTCATCAACAAAAAAACATGTACGCCTCACGAAGGTATATATCTACTAAGAGCAAAGTAGATCAGAATTATTCATACATTTAGTTCTGTTGCTTATTAATCACTCTCTAATCTCAACAATCTTATGCTGGATTCATATAACCTTATTGATCAACTTTATAATAAAACTGATGATCAGTGGCTCGACATGCTACTACGTAGCCTTGAAAACAATGTGGTTGATGGGATTACACTTCCAGCTTTTCCTAATGAAAAACTACAAAGGATCACTAACAATCAGTGCGGAAGTGCAACAGTAATTAATGCATTTTCATTCTACAAAATCTCAAAACAATTAGCACAAAAAAATGGAATTTCAATTGGAAAAGATAGCCGGATTCTTGACTATGGCTGTGGATGGGGACGCATCTATCGCTGTTTTTTAAAAGAAGTTAGGATGACAAATTTATTTGGGGTAGATGTTCAGCCAGCGCTTGTCGACGCGTGCAAAAATTTGTTTCTTCCCGATCAATTCAATCTAATAGAACCGAATGGAACACTACCATACAATGACGAAACCTTTGATCTTGTCTTTGCTAATTCTGTCTTCAGCCACCTATCTAAAGATCTTCATCGACATGCAATTAGTGAAATTACTCGAGTAACCAAAAGTGATGGATTAGTTATCTGTACATTTATTAGTGATACCTCTCTAGATAAACTCACCCATCAAAATGATTCCTATAGTGATTGGTTTATGAGTATTTTGGGTGATCTGGAACTAGCCATTGAAAAAACGCAAAAAAATGGTTTTTTATGGAGGGCAACTGGTCGTAAAGGCACACTTTCTGAGTACGGTCTTGCTATAATTAATGATCAATGGATTCATGATAATTGGCCAGAAAAGTTGGATATACAGAAAATCGTACATGAGAATTACTCTCAAAGTATTGTTGTTGGTTGCAAGAAAAGATCAAATTAACAACCACCACTTGAACTTTCTTACATAATTATCCCCCCCCCCCCCAACTTACTCCTCAGTACCAAGTTCTCATCAAAATCAAGCCCAAAAAAACCTTCTGACCTCTGACCACGACATTTTGTCGTCATCCATTTGGAGCAAACAATCGGATTTAGACGGTTAACATCATTGTATTCAGCCATCTTCATCAGACATCGCCATAAATTGCGCTCGTATCTTTTGAATGATGCCATTTTGCTGGACGTTGAAAAGTTGTTGATTGAAAATAACAGTCAACACGTGCCTCACTGTTCTTTCGGACGGCAACTCGCGCGACTGAGTTCGCAGATAAAGCGTGTGTTGTTGCCAAACAGAGTCGCCAAATTTGAGCGCCATCAGTTGAAGTAACCCCTGTGCAATCATTGCGCAGAGCACACATCGCTCATAGGCCTCCCAACAAGCGTTACTGTCGCAAGATGGTTCAGGTTGTGGTGATTTCAAATAACAATTCGAAACCGGGCGCCGAGAGTGTTTCGGCATGCGTTTTGACCAGAAGCGGAAGCAGAAAGCGCCGATCACCTGTTTCAGAACATCAAACATGATTTCGATGCGCGTTCTGACACAATAGAGCTCCAGCGCCCGTACTGATGAGAATTGAAGATCCGAATACATGAGAAGAATCGGCCCCCGGGAGGTAATTGCAAACATAAACAAAATCCAGTTACTCACTGGCTTCCACAGTGTTGTTTGCTGGACATTAATCGATCAAGCCTGTATTAATGAGAAAAAAGACAAGTAAAAATGTTAAATTGAATGCACAGGGTCTGCGCCAATTCATCAAGTTATTTCATGCACGTCCCTGAGATAAAAAATCTGATTGCACGTTCCTCAACCGCAGATCAATATTTAAGTTTTATTGTGAAAACATGAAAAACAACAAAACATTTAGCCTTATGTTTTTCATGTTTATATGCTGTGTAGCCTATTCAACTACTGGATTTGCTGTGCGTTTTGATTCTCCAATAGAAGCACGTCATCTTGGTTTGGTGATTAATGCGAGTGATGCTGAGAGCAAAGCGCTGGGCGATTATTACATCAAGCGTCGCAATATACCGGCGGAGAATGTTATTTATGTGCGTTTTACATCAGGCAGAATAACATTGACTCAAAAACAGTTTGCAACACTAAAAGCACAGGTTGATAAAGCAACGCCCAGTCATATTCAAGCCTATGCTTTGGCGTGGACGGCTCCATACCGTGTTGATTGCATGTCCATAACCAGTGCATTTGCATTTGGTTTTAACGATGACTTTTGCGCTAAAGGTTGTCAGCCGACCCAATCGAGTGCGTATTTCAATTCAAGTTCTCATCGTCCGTGGAATCATCATCACTTACGCCCGACAATGATGCTTGCCGGGGCGACACTTGAAGATGCAAAAAAACTGATTGATCGAGGCATTAAAGCCGATGCCACTTATCCATCTGGAACAGCGTATCTGCTGAGCACTTCTGATAAAGCACGGAATACTCGAGCCCAGTTTTACCAAGTGACTGAGAAGCAACATGGAAAGCGCTTTAAAGTCAAAATATTAGAAAGCGATACACTGAGCAACAAAGACGATGTTTTTTTCTATTTTACAGGTTTAAAACATGTTGACGGGTTGGATAGTTTAAGCTTTCTTCCTGGAGCAATCAGCGATCATCTCACCTCGAATGGAGGTAATTTAACCAGCAAAAGCGATCAGATGAGCGTATTGCGCTGGTTGGAAGCAGGAGCGACTGCGAGTTATGGTGCGGTTGTGGAGCCTTGTAATTACCCGCAAAAATTCCCCCATCCTCTGATTGTAATGGGGCATTATTTGCGTGGAGATTCACTGATTGAAGCTTACTGGAAAAGCGTGGCATGGCCAGGGCAGGGAGTGTTTATCGGTGAACCACTGGCTAGTCCATTCAGACTGTTTTAGCCACATTGGTAGCGGGGATTTAATTACTTCCGAAAGTTATTAAATTCCCCGCTGCCAAGCTGATATAATCAGCAGCTTTAAGTACCTGATCATAATCTGCCACATTGTCGAAGAACCACATCTGAGGTTAAACTGTTTGTCTGATACTGCATTGCTTGAAAGTGAAAATCTTGAGTGTATTCGGGATAACCGTATACTTTTTTCACAGCTCAACTTCAAGGTTCAGCCGCATCAAGCATTAATCCTTGAAGGTGATAACGGTTGTGGGAAGACTTCATTGTTACGCATTCTTTGTGGAATTCGTTTGCCTGAGCAAGGTCAGGTTTTATGGGCAGGACAATCAATTCAACAATCAGCTGCAGAGTATTATCAGCAAATGTTGTATGTCGGGCATCTGGATGGTGTTAAACGTGATTTGTCAGTTGCAGAAAACCTGCGCATGGGCGCTGCGCTCGGACGTTATTCAGGTTTGGCGATTGAGGATGCTTTGCAACAGGTCAAGTTACCGGGTTATGAAGATGTACGTGCACAAGTGTTATCTGCCGGTCAGCGCAGACGTGTTGCTTTGGCCGGTTTGTTGATGAGACATTGTCCGTTATGGATTCTTGATGAACCGTTTACTGCATTGGATCGCACCAGCCGCAAAATTTTTGAAGCATTAATGACCGATCATTTACAGCAAGGTGGGATGATCGTGTTAACCTCTCACCATCCAGTCAATTTACCTGAACACGCCGTTCAAACCATTAATCTTTCAGCATAATGAATTATTCATTAAACCGGGCATTTTGGTCAATGCTGCGGCGTGATTTATTACTCACCTATCGGAATCGAGCTCAGGCAATCAACCCACTGTTGTTCTTCGTGCTGGTGGTGATCTTGTTCCCGTTTGGTGTGGGCCCGGATGCAATTTTGTTGAAAACCATGGCACCAGGGATTATCTGGGTCGCGGCGCTGCTGGCTGCTCTACTTTCATTGGACAGCATATTCAGATCGGATTTTGATGATGGTTTTCTCGAACAACTGGTACTCAGTCCTTACCCACTCTCAATGTTGGTGCTGGCAAAAGTGATTGCGCACTGGCTGGTGAGTGGTTTTCCATTGGTATTGGTGGCACCTGTTTTGGCAGTGGTTTTGGGAATGCCAGCCGATGTGATAGGAATATTGGTGCTGACTTTGCTACTGGGGACGCCAGTATTAAGTTTGATTGGTGCAATTGGTGTAGCATTAACTGTGGGATTACGCCAAGGTGGAATCATTTTGGCATTATTAGTGTTTCCTCTCTATATCCCTGTGCTGATTTTTGCCAGTAATGCAGTCCAAATGGCGATGTCAGGTTTTGCAGTCACGGCCCAGTTATCAATGTTGGCAGCTTTATTATTATTGGCATTGGCTTTAGCCCCGTTACCTGCTGCGGCAGCGTTACGGATGAGTTTGAGTTAGCCCTTTGTTAATACAGCGTCGACGGAACATGAGTCTTGCTGTGTTAGATATGAAATAGACAATCACGTTTGTATGAGTATGATGATATGAATATTGTAATGAGGTGGATCCATTTATTGGGATCACCACCATTTTTTTATCGGTTTTCGGGGAAATTATTGCCTTGGCTGAGTGTGATTTGTTTTGGGTTGATGGTTTGGGGGCTTTATGGTGGCTTAGTACTGGCTCCAGCTGATTATCAGCAAGGCGATTCATTCAGGATTATCTATGTACATGTTCCAGCTGCCTGGATGTCTTTGTTTATCTACGTGGCGATGGCCATTGCCGGTGCGATTGGTATTATCTGGCATGTTAAGATGGCAGAGATTGTTTGTATTACAAGTGCGCCAATTGGTGCAATGTTTACCTTTCTGGCATTGGCAACCGGTTCATTGTGGGGTAAACCGATGTGGGGAACCTGGTGGGTGTGGGACGCGCGATTAACTTCAGAATTGATCCTGTTGTTTCTGTATTTCGGTGTGATTGCATTGTATAGCGCAATTGAAGACAAACGCATGGCAGCAAGAGCAGTGGCAATATTAGCGCTGGTCGGTCTGGTGAATATTCCAATCATCCATTATTCAGTAGAATGGTGGAATACCCTGCATCAAGGGCCAACAGTGACAAAATTTGAAAAGCCTTCGATGGATACCAGCATGTTGATTCCATTACTGATTATGGCGCTGGCTTTTCAGCTTTATTATTTCATAGCATTACTATTACGGATGCGTACCGAGCTGTTACATCGTGAGCGCAACAGCAAATGGGTCAAAGAGATGTTAAATCTATCATGACAATCAGTGAATTTTTTAATATGGGAGGCTATGGCTTCTATGTGTGGACTTCTTTTGGGCTGACATTTGTGATGCTTATCTGGCAGATTATTCAACCGTTACTGGAGCAGAAATCAATCTGCCGTTCGATTGCTAAAAACCATGTCAGACGAGGGCAGCACCAGTGAAAACGATTCGTAAGCAACGCATGTTTTTGATTATTGCCATGGTCATTGCGGTCATGGGGGCAGTTGCTTTTGCGCTGAAAGCATTTAATGAAAATTTGATGTATTTTTATTCAGTAACCCAGGTAGCCAATAACGAAGCTCCAAAAAACCAGGCATTTCGATTGGGAGGCATGGTTGTTGAGGGAAGCGTCAAACGCCCGGGTGAAGGCTTGACAGTACATTTTGATTTAACTGATTATGAAAGTGTAGTGACAGTTAATTACACTGGGATCCTGCCAGATTTGTTTCGTGAAGGGCAGGGGATTGTATCTACTGGGCGACTTAATCCAGAAATGGTTTTTGTTGCTGATGAAGTGCTGGCTAAACATGATGAGAATTATATGCCGCCTGAGGTCGCTGATTCATTGAA
>VAPK010857876.1_pt1 | contig 26720 bp, 16 predicted proteins | sample 3395031 | NCBI WGS metagenome assembly VAPK01 (sample SAMN08290443, study PRJNA428436) | hydrothermal vent metagenome | isolation source: Deep-sea hydrothermal vent chimney 1 | place: Pacific Ocean: Juan De Fuca Ridge
CCATCGAGCGCACAACCATGATGATCCACTTTCATGCTAGTCGAGGTATTAGCACACTGGTCTTGGCTATCGGCAATACCGTCACCATCACTATCGCCCTCACAACCTTGCGCATTAACACTGGTGCCAGGCGATGTTCCAGAGCACTGATCTTGACTATCGGCAATACCATCACCGTCACTGTCGACTGCACAACCATGGCGATCCACCTGGATACCTTGTGATGTGCCGACACATCGATCTTCACCATCAGCAATACCATCACCATCTTCATCGACAAAAACCGGACAACCTGACGCATCCACCTTAACACTCACCGTCGTCGTGGCACATTGATCTTTGCTATCGACAATACCATCACCATCACTATCGAGTTCACAGCCTCGCCTATTCACCCGAACGCCCATCGGTGTACCGGCACATACATCGGCTTCATCCACCACCCCATCACCATCGGCATCGACCGGCTTTGGCTCAGGTTTTTTACCCAGAGGAATCGCCAAACCCACATTAATGACCCAATCACCAAAGCGATCTTCCGCCGGCAAACTTTTGCTATCAAAATCCATTCGATAGCGAACATCGGCTCTAAATTTTAAACCGTTGTCAGTCAATTCACGCATAAACCCAATGCCGATATTGGCCATCGGATTCACATTTCGCTTATCAGGCACTTTGTTGCGCAGCGCGCCCGCGCCGAGTAGCGCATAAGGTGAAAAACCTGGGTTACGATTAAACATGTATAGATAATCGAGCAACAAACCGCGCTGATCAAATTCGCCAGCGCCTTGGTCAAACTTCAACTCGTCATAGATGAGTGCGGCTTCGAAATTAATCGATTCACTCACTTGTTTGCCAATGCCCAAGTAACCTCCAAAATTATCATCTGCCTCACGATCTTTATCGGCAAAGATAAAAGACACGGCGGGTACAAAATAAACACGCTCATCCAATTCTGCGGCGCCTAATTGCGCTCCAACCAAAATTAAAGAAAATAATATAAAAGCCATCAACATGCTTTTTTTCACCAAGTTACTCCTTCCATTATCTCTTCCATCCCATTGCATTATTTAAGTAAAATATACGAAACAAGCTGATCAATTTGCCGTCCATCATCGACCTTATGAATAGGTAATACAATAACGCCCCGATTTTGCATTCCATCTTCAGCGCGTCTTCGCATGCTCTTTAATCACAACAAGCTAAATATGGGCGCTAATAGGGAAATCATCACGTCGCCTACCCCTCACGTTCTACTTGCTTAACATGGATAAATTTCAGTCCACCATTAATGGCCTACTAATGATAGTAAACCCAAGCACAGTGTAACTCACTTATTTCGCGCATACATCTAACTAGAGGATGGTTGATTAAAATTGCCTACCAAATCATCCAATTTCCAAGCATACCCAACACCATCATAAACCCTCGATTTTCACTTTATGGCAATACTGAGTATAAATGCACATAACCAAACAAGCGTTACCCGAAGGCTATTTTGTATGCTTTACATACCATTCACGCGCATTCTAGCAAATCCATGCCCAGCAAAAAAAGATAAAATTCAAAGAAATTCATTTGTTATTCGATTTATCCATCCCTCCACATGGGATAATTCACTACAAACCATAGACACTTTCCATAACCGGATAGATAAGCTAACATATAATTTTACGGTAAACCGCCAGAAAGTTAACGTACGAGCCACTAAAAGAAAAAATACCCAGCACTCGAATCACACGTAATTAACGGTGATTTTTAAAGCGATTCGTTTATTCTAACGCCGACTAAGCCCCCTCAAATTATAAAATTGATTATCAAAAATTTGACGTATTCTAATTGAGCAAGGCCAATTGATATGATATGTTTCTATCCAAACTTAACTTTTCTAAAAAAACTTACTATCTTTATAGACCGGATGCTCTTCCCTAGGCCAACGTTTTGTAGGAAATATAAACACGTCTTTAAGGGTAATAAATTTCAAGATTTAGGTAACGTGGCCAGCGGTCGAAAAAAACAGGTGTTATTTCCAACAAATTTGAGCGACAACAATGCGATCCAATCTGTATTGATGGCTCACGTATTTAGTTTTTTTAACTGAAAAGGTAATGTCTATGAATAAAGCTCAATTATTCACCTCAACAAGCTTAATAATTGCGATTGCCCTGAGCGGATGTGCCACCAACGGCTCAGGTGGCGGCATGTCTAACACCAAAAAAGGAGCTCTAATCGGCGCGGCGAGCGGCGCATTGATCGGCTTACTTGCCAAGGATAAGAAAAAAGGAGCACTCATCGGCGCCGTCGGCGGGGGTGTTGCCGGCGCCGCTGTCGGTGCTTATATGGATAAGCAAAAACAAGATTTTGAAAAACTATTGGCGGCAGAACGCGACCAAGGGGCCATCAACATTGAAAAATTACCTGAAGATGTGTTGATGGTACGGATGACCAGCCAAACCGCCTTCGAAAGCGATTCCTCTGATGTCAAAGAAGGCTTCAAGAGTACCATGGACAAAATTGCTAAAGTCGTATCAAAATACGAAAAAACGCAACTGGCAGTGATTGGCCATAGTGATAGTCGAGGCTCAGAAGTTCACAATCAAACCCTGTCAGAAAAGCGTGCCAAAGCCGTATATCAATATTTAGCCCAGCAAGGGGTAATCAGCGAGCGTCTGCAATATTCAGGTAAAGGTGAAAGCGACCCTATCGCCAGCAATGACACAGAAAATGGCCGTGCCGAGAACCGACGAGTCGAGTTATATGTGGTACCCATTGTTGAAGAAGAAAATAGTGATGGCGGCGTTTCTTAAAATTACCCAGAAAAACGATCAAATTATTGATAGCCCGCCAGTTAGGCGTCGACCAACTCGTTGGGTTTCCGTCCACCGGTATCAACATCCCTAAGTCTATATTGGCTTGCTCTAATTATCGATGAAGAATATCGGTAATTAGAGCGGCCTCACTTACCGAAGAGCGGATAATAATAAGCCTGGCTATTCCTTAGTTTGGCAATGCGACCGACATGTGGACAGACAAACAGTGAACGTCACTGACTAACGACGAAAGAGAAAATTTTAACCATATCGGCTAATATGAGCTCAGCTTATGTCCGATCAGCCACATCTCAGGATGAAATATTACCTCAAAAACATACACTGTCTTGAGCCTAGCCACTCAGGCGCTATATAATCAGCAACACCACATAATACCCGTTGAATCTTCAACTTTTAATAACTTTTTGGAGTATATGAGTGAGTACAAATCATTCACCAAGCCCTTTATATCGCCGCCCCCTGGTTATCACTATGTTAAGCCTATTGGCGGGTTGCGCCTCTTTAGAGAATATTCAATCCGTCGCTAATATCAGTAAACCGAAAACAAGTATCACTGATACTCAAATTACCAAACTTTCCCTCGATGGAGCAAACCTAGCATTTAAGATCAAAGTTGATAACCCTAACCCGATCCCTATAAAAATGGCCGGTCTTGATTATGCGATATTGTTTGATGGACAACAATTAACGGAAGGTAAAAAAAGGGAACAAATATCCATCAAGGCCAATGGCAGTAGTGAAATTACTATCCCCCTGGCCTTCAAGTTTGCGGAGCTTTATGACACGATCAGCAACCTGAAAGACAAAAAAGAACTTAATTACGAAATTAAAGCCTCTGCCATATTCGATTTGCCCATTCTTGGCATGCAAGCGTTACCATTATCCACCCAAGGTAAACTGCCCATTCCGCAAATACCCAAAATCTCGCTTAACAAAATTAGTGTTGATGAACTGAGTTTTACCGGTGCAAAACTGAATATCCAAATGGATTTAACCAATCCCAATGTCTTTGGCGTAGATATTAGAAATCTGGTTTATCAATTGAACATTAATAATCAGCCTTGGGCAAAAGGCAACGTTTCAGAATCAATCTCCCTCAAAGAAAACGCCAGCCAAAGCCTCGCGATACCCATCCATGTTAACTTTATTGAAATAGGTACTTCAGCATTTTCACTGTTAAAAAACCCAAAAGCACCACTGAACTATCAGTTGACAGGAAACATGTTGTTAGATTCCACGCTGCCTATGCTGCAAAATATAAAAATGCCTTTTAATAATTCAGCGAGTGTTGTGATTAGCCAGTAACCAAACATTCATAATATAATACCGGGATTGGTTAAACTGATACCGTCCAATCTCGGCCCTCCCCCATCCCCCCTCACACACGATTAAAGTCAATCCGATAAATAGCCGAAAAGGACATCACTCTTAGCATGAATCAGGGCGAGTATTTTACAGCCACTTTCTGAACCAATAAACAGAAGCTTTTTTGCTATTCTAAACGTGATTGTCGGGCAGGAAAACCCAGGCAGAAATGGAATTCAAAAGTACCACTTACATTGCAGTCCAGCACGCATTTTAAACGCCATCTGGTGCCAGCTGGGGTATTTTTATCACAGTAAAAAACAATTTCATGTGACGGGAAGTAACAAAAGCAAAAAGTGAGCTATCTAACGTTATGTATCGCCTTTGGAAAACAATTTTCATTACCTTTACCGCCGCCATCCTGCTCATAATGAGTTCATGGCTGGTGATTAATCATCTGCAAGAAAATGCCCAAAAACAGTTAGAAAAATCGCTATCCACCGTGCTCAATACCACCCATCAGGCGGTTCGAATCGTGTTAAAAGAGTATCAATCCGCCGCAAAAAATTGGGCCAATACACCGAACGTTCGCACAATCACCGTTAAATTAGTTAACGAACAACACAATCCGACAAGTTTAACCTCATCAGCAGAACAAACTATTTTACGCTATTGGCTAAGTCCTGTTATTGATAATATGGGTTATTTTGATTATTTTTTGATAGGGCCTAATAACATCAATATCGCTTCAAATTATGAGGTCAATATTGGTATTCCTTCAATCCTGGCCGAACAAGGCAATTTCCTCGAACGAATCAGAGCCGGTGAAATCGTCGTAAGCCACCCGATACCTTCCGACACAATATTGTACACCCAGCATGGAGAACGCCCGATTGGCAGCGCGACCATGTTTGTTGGAGCACCGATCTATGATGAATTCGATCAAGTAAGAGCGGTATTCGCCTTCCGCTTAGACCCCGCCAATATTAGCAAAATCTTGCAACGAGGACGCATTGGTGACAGTGGGAAAACATATTCATTTAATGACAGTGGCACATTAATCAGTGAAAGTCGATTCCAACAACACTTGTGGAATATAGGACTGTTGTCTCAAGGTACCCAAGCCATATTCAATCTGCAGCTGCGAGACCCAGGTTACCTGATATCCGCTGATGACCGACTAACGACCTCGACAAAAGAAAAACCATTAACCCTAATGGCTTCCCAGGCAATAACGACATTACAACCCGGCATTAACGTCACAGGGTATCGAGACTACCGTGGTACACCGGTCGCTGGTAGCTGGTTATGGGATAAAGAATATGGATTTGGCTTAACCACCGAAATCGATATTGACGAAGCTTATGCACATCTCAACGAAACCATCAATTTTGTGATTAGTTTAACCCTGCTTTCAATTTTTCTATTAGTTGGATTGAGCACATTATTCGCTATCTGGCGCGCGCGTCTGCTGGCAAACAAACAACAATTTCGTCAAATCATTGACCTGGTACCAAGCATCATTCTGGTTCGAGATGCGCAAGGTCGTTTACTGATTGTGAATAAAGCGACGGCCCATGCTTTTGATAAATCAATCAAAGAGCTGCTTGGCAATTCCATCTCAAGCCTTAGCTACAACACCGAATTAATCAATATATCCACAGAAACCGTACAAGACATTATCCACCAAGGAAAAACTCAGCACATCAAAGAACTGATGTATAAAAACAAAAAAAATGAAACCCGCATTGCTGAAGTTGTCAGAATGCCATTTTATTTTTCCGGAAAAAAAGTAGACTCAATTCTCACCGTCGCGACAGATATTTCCGAAAATAAAATGGCCGAACAGAAACTCATACACTACAAAAGTGAACTCGAACAACTGGTAAAACAGCGGACCCTGCAGCTTAGCGAAAGCGAAGAACGATTAAAAATATCACAACAAATCGCCCGTGTTGGCACTTGGGACTGGGATATCCCAAACAATAAAGTCATTTGGTCCGAAGAGCTGTTTGATTTGCTCGGAGAAGATCCGCTACACTGTATACCGAGCTTTGAATATTTACTGAAAAAAATGCACAACGAGGATCGTAATGATGTAAAACAACAAATAATCCATGCGCTGGAACACAGCATGTCGTATCGTATTGAATATCGACTAATCACTCCCAATGGTAATACTCGATATGTGTGTGATAAAGGCCGCATTGATCGAAATGATCAACACCAATCCACCCGCCTCATCGGAGTCATTGTCGATATTACGGAACAAAAAAAATTAGAACAAATGAAAGACGAATTCATTTCTGTTATTAGCCATGAACTCCGTACTCCCGTTACCTCCATCCGTGGTGCCATGGGATTAATCGCCGGTCAAGCTTTAGATTTGAATAGCCCACAAGCCTTGTCACTGGTCGATATTGCATTACGAAATTGCGAACGCCTAGTGGCACTGGTCAACGACCTGCTGGACATGGAAAAACTGACGGCAGGTAAAATGAAATTAAATTTAGAAACTCACGAAATTGCTCCACTCGTCGCTTCAGCCATTCAGGAAAATCAACCCTTTGCTGAGCGTTATCAAGTGACTTATATCGTAGCGGAACCCAGCTATCCAGGAAGTGCAAAAATAGATGCCATACGGTTTATGCAAATAATGGCAAACTTACTCTCCAATGCGGCTAAATTTTCGCCAGCACACAGTATCGTTACTATTCGGGTTTTGAAACACCAAGACCGAATCAGAGTCGCCGTCGAAGATCATGGCTCCGGCATACCCGAAAAATTTCACTGTAGAATATTTGAAAAATTTCAACAAGCGGACTCATCGAGTACCCGCGAAAAAGGTGGCACCGGGCTCGGCTTGAGTATCTGCAAAGCCTTAGTCCAGCGTATGGGGGGCCACATTGATTTTAAAACGGAAGTCAATAAAGGCACCACATTTTTCTTCGATTTAGTCGAAGTCAATGACCAACAAATCAATGAAAAAAAACTTGTTAATGATCGGAGTTAATCCCATCTTCCTAATGAGATAAGGAATGAAATTGAAGCCCAATAATAGCACTCTCACTCAAACTGATAGGCATACGACAAAAATACTAAATTGACTAAATAATTTTGATTTTCTTTCAGCAAAGTTAATGCTCGCGGTATGTCACCCGCTGCTAGATCATCGGTTTGCCAGTTTTTTTCATCATAGAATTCTAATAAATAACTCAGACGCAGCGACATATTCTCTTTGAGCTGATAGCTGCCGTATAAACTAATCGTCTGCCGTGTAGATTTAAAATCGGGCAAATTACCACCGGTTAATTCAGTCTCAAATTCAGTTTGGCCTCGGGCTAAACTCAAGGTGTAATTTGTACCAAATTCGAGACGCTCAAATAACTCTTTGGCATGAATTCCGACCCCCAACGAAACCATCTGATCAGTATTTATGGCCTCCCAGTCTGCGGTTGAACCATTGGCACTTCCCTGTTGGTTTGAACGATATTGTTCCAAGCCGGCATAACCCGAAAGATTTAAAAACTCAAAAATAATACGATTGATATCGAACCGTAAATGATAATTCTGAGCCCCTGTCAAACCAATTTTGGTATCATTATAGTCTGTCAAACCATATTCGAGAGATAAATTCAAGTCGGTTGATTCGCTTAACAAATAAAACAATTCGCCACTCAAATAATGCTGTTTCATTTTTGCCATATAATATTTTCGCATCAACGGATTTTCACTGGCTAATGTCACCAAATAATTATTATAGTCACGCTTTTTATACCGATACTGAAAGCTTATCTCCATCGAATCGAAGGCCTTTAACTTGTTCTTTATGCCCAACATATCCTCGGTCGTCTTGTTACTGGCTTGCAAACTGCGCTTTTTAACATCTCGCCGCAACAATATTTCTGAGTTCAGAGCTTCAGACCAGCGATATTGACTGGTAAGCTTCGCGGTATAGTCCTTAAAATCATAGGCACGATTGGCTCTACTTCCATCCCGGTTAGCGGTATCTAATATGACATAATCATAATTCGCAGTGGGTGTTTTATTGTTCCGTTCATGATAAATCAGCGCCCCATTTAATTTAAGATTTTCAGTGGCACGATGGGAAAGCTTCACTTGACTATGCAAATGGTCAACACGTGCCTTGGTTGATTCACGCGGCAAACGGCGGTTTAAACTCGAATTTTGGGCATTAATCGTATAAGGCAACAACCTATCATCTTGACTCATACGCCCCATATTGAGCTGATAAAATAGCTGAGTTTTCTCCGAAAATTGAGCACCTAAGCGTACATAAACTTGATGATGCTGATTACTGGGTGGCAATGCGATCTGGCCTTCGCTGGGTTCAGTGACACGATCGGAAATAACAAATAAATTGTCCCAGCGAAGATACTCATTGGCATTATCAAAAAATTGACTTCTGATACCCAGTTGGACTTGCAGGATGTTACCTGAATACAAAGTACTTAGGTCGATGCTTCGAGTTTGGTAATCAATGGGTTCTGGTAAAATCACCGACCTGGCATTTAAATAGGCACTGCCAATGGCGGCGCCGGTAGTTATCACGCCTTCCTTTTCTTGGTAGCGAAAATCAATACGACTCGACCAACGTTTATTGAACGTTTTGTTGATAGAAAAAGCGAGCTGTTTTCTGGATTGAGCCACATCAAAACTTCGTAATTGACCCGTTATATTTTGTAGATCATCGCCATCGTTTACACTTTGTTTTAACGAATTACTGAGTGAAAGTGTATTACTCTCTACCCCCAGATAAGGTGACTTTGCTTCGCCAAATTGCCAATGCCGAGTTTGTTTGTAATCGAAGTCAATCCGATAGTTGCCTTGTTTGCCACCCTCTACCGATAGATAACGAGAAGCCAAACCAAACTGCTGTGCATCTAACCACAAATACTGACCCTTTTCGTCGAGATAATTAAGCGTCACACCCAGATCCACATTAATCGTGCGACCTTGCAAACCTCGATATTCATCAAATTTGCTGGCATCGCTTGAAGCGATCCATGTACCAATGGCTAATTCAACGCTGGGGTTTAATAAATCGGGACAATATTTACATCCATCAATCGTATCATCGCCGGATACGGCTTCATCAGCGGCGCCACATACCTGAAACCCGGCATAAACAACAAACAAAAAAAATACATGGATGACAAATTTTGAATAATTCATGCGCAGCGTATTCCTTAACGCAACAATTTAACACCGGAAGGATGATTCGAACCATGAATTCTGGTATGGCAATTTAAACAAGCTTTCCCCAGCATAAAGTTTCGAAAATCGGTATTGTTTCCTCCCAGACGACCCTCATCATTATAAAGTTGATTGGTATGATCATTATTTTGCATATGGCAACTTTGACATAAGAGTGGCGTTCGTTTTTTCAAAAGCGCGGGATAATTAGAACCATGGGGTATGTGGCATAAACTGCATTGCTCGGTGACCGGCGCGTGCTCCCATAAATAAGGCCCACGTTTTTCAGCATGACACTGGAAGCAAGTTTCATTTTCGGTGGCGGCTTGCAGCAAATGATCATTCATCGCGTCATGGGTATTGTGACAATCCGTACAAACCACTTGACCAAAACGCAGCGGATGGCTATAGGCTTTTTGAAATTCACTACGTTGCTTACGATGACAACGATAACAGATGCCCGCTTGCCGCTTTCGATCAAACACAAAGTCTTGTGCCATATGGATGGTATGACAATTTGCACAGGCTAAACCATGGCTTTCGTGGCGACTGCCATGCCAGCCGAGGCGGGCATTGCTCCGATGACATTGCAGACAGACTTTATTCTGTTCGGTCGCTGGCGCACTCGATTTTCTGCCAAAATTCATAATGGGGGCGCGTAATTCACCACGTTTCGGTCGTTTAATATGCAAACCACCTGGGCCATGGCACGTCTCGCATTGGTGACCTGACATCGGAGAAAGTGGATTGGAAAATTGACCGTGTTTACTTTGAAAAATTGGCAGGACCGGATATTCATTATCTTCATCATGACATTTCAAACATCGATCAGCCCCCTTTTTGGTATACGGTGCATCGAGTTGTTGACGCCAGTCTGCATCGACCGTTTGCTCGCTGCTCACCGGCACTGAATACCAACCCAACAACGCAATGAAAACGACCAGGTAAATCCACTTATGAGGAAAAAAGTTCATAGGATAAATTATTAAACCAACTCTGTGCATAAGCAAACGTTCTACGTGCCACCTCTGCTGTTGCTAATGTTTCAAGGATTGTTGTTTTCGATTCAACAAAACGCTGGGCAGCGGCATCCCATGGATAAGCATGAACATGGGAGATAGCATAATCGGTTTGCAATAGACTGTATTCGGCATCGAGTATGGGCGGCAACTCACCGGTTAATGACTTGCCGCCTAATTTAGCGCTCATGGCTAATGCACAAATAATGGCTTGTGAACGGGCACATTGAGCAGTTTTTCTTAAGCCAAGCGGATGATGGATCGCATCGCCTAAAATATATATTTTGTCATTTTTTTTGGATAGAAAAGTAGGGACTTCCACCTCACACCAACCCGGTTGATCGGTCAGGCCAGATTGCTGGGCGATGGCGGCCGCTTGCTGGACAGGAATCACCTGCAGCAAGTCGGCGGTTTCCTTGCCTTGTGCAAAGGTCAATTGCTTGGTATTAAAATTAACTTGCTGTAACTTTTGCTTATCTCTAAATTCGAGAAAATTCGGATACAATTTACTGCCAATATCAACAAAGCGTTGACTGAAATCATTATGAGCTTGTTGTTGTGCAACAATAATTTTACACTTTTTTCTGCCATTTTTTTGCAAATAATCGGCGATCATACAAGCGCGTTCATAAGGCGCCGCCGGCCCGCTAACCATTCCTTCAGGAATGGTGATAATGACTCGCCCACCCTCTTTTAAGGTTGCCAGTTGCTGACTTAATGCCACCACGCCGATACCGCCTGACCATTGACAATATGCTGGAATATCGCCTACCCGCTCTATGTTTTCCCACTGCGCTTGTACGCCGGGTGCCATTAGCAATAAATCATAGGGATATTTTTTCCCCGAGGCTGTCTCCACCCAGTCTTTATCCACTTGTACGGCTTCATCAAAAACGACATTGATGCCTGCCGCTGTTAACTTCTGGTAATCAAACTGAATCTGCTGAGGCTGGTTAATCCCGGCTAACACCGCATTGCTCATCACACCAAACGTGTAATTTTTGTTTTTTTCAAGCAGCGTGATTTGCACATCGGGGTGGATTTGTTTTAACAGTCGGACAGCCGTCAAACCCGCGACACCGCCGCCGATGATGAGCACCCGTGTTGATTTTTTTGCGTAGCTCACAGGCGCAATACCTAAACAAGCGGCGAGCAACACTCCATTGATTTGTTGTAAAAATTGTCGACGATTAAGCATAATAGGGGTATTATTGTTGACTGATATAAAATTGAATTAAATCTTCCAAGGATTCATCACCGTGTTTTTTCAACATTTTCTGCATTTTTTTCTTCATTTTTTTGGCCATTTCCCGGTCTTCATTGTTAAAGTCTTGCAAGGTATCTCGTAAATAGGTGGCCCATTGACCGGCCAATAATCCGACATCATCTTCAGTGCTACGACCGCCCTCTTCATGGCATTTATCACAATATTTTTTATGCAACTTTTTGCCATTTTTAGCACGATCTGCCTTTGCATTTTGGGTAATACGCACAATGGGTTGGCGACTATAAAAATCCGCCACGGCTTTCATTTGTGACAATGAATACCCTTGCGCCACCTGAGACATCATCGTTGCTGGCCGAGCGCGAATGGCGACATCTTCTAAATCATCATTTTCATCAACAATTGCCTGACCATGATCCAGATCTTGGGCATATTTATATGACAACATGGCACCGATAATATAATTGCGTGATAGTCCCGCGATGCTCGGCGTGGCCGGTCCTCGCGACACGCCATTAATGCCGTGACAGGCCACGCAAGAATACGCCAACACGTGGTGATTTGTTTCGGCACTGACGGTCTCCACTAACAACCATAATAACGTGATTCCAGCTATGTGAACCAGCCGTGTTTTTCGAAAATAAATATAAATCGGGTGGCACTTGTGCATATTAAGATTCATCCGGAGCAATGGGTTCTTCATGGGCCACCCCTCGGTGACAATCAATACAGGTTTTTTGTTTTTTCACCGCACTGATATGTTTTTTACGGGCGGTGTTATCTTGCTCATCCAACTCCATGGCGGAGAAACGATGACACACTTTACATTCTCTGGAATCGGTTTTTTTCATGTTGTCCCAGACTCGATTCGCCATTTGCCAACGCAAAGCTTCAAATTTTTGTTCGGTATCAATGGTGCCTAATAGTTCGTGCATCACATCTTTAGCGGCCAATAATTTAGCCAATAGTTTCGGTCCCAATGATTTAGGTACATGACAATCCGAACACTGTGCGCGCACACCCGATACATTCTTGTAATGAATGCTCTCTTTATATTCTTCAAAAACGATTTTCATGGAATGGCATGACGTACAGAATTCATTGGTGTTGGTCATATGTAGCGTGTGATTCAATCCGGATAAGACAAGCACAGTCAGCCCCATCGAGATCAATACGACTAATACGATTTTATTTTTTAGAAAATAAAAAATACGGCGAGTCAATGCCATTAGGTTTTTTCTTTTTCGGCTTTAAATAATTGAGCACGGAGCATGCTCCGTGCTCAACATGTCAATTAAGGATTAGCTAACTCAGACGTAAAAAACGCGGCTAAATCATTAATATTCTGTTGCGTCAGCTTGGTCACTTTAGACATGATAGTCACCCCCGAGGCGGTTAAATCCGACTGCATTAATGGATGTCTCTTGGCGAGATCAGGTGCATCGGCATCATCGCTAGAACAAAGGTTATTATCCTTCGTCGCACTCGTGGTATGATCGAAGCACAACTGGGTTTTGTCGTAAGTGCCTGCACTGTGGCAATTAGCACAATTTTTGTCATAAAACGCCTGGCCTGCTTCCTTCTTACCCATATGACTAAAACCGGCTCCGCTAGTGACCACCCCACTTTTCACGTTATTTAAAAACGCGATAATATCGGCGACATTCGCTGATGAAGGATAACCTAAACGGGCACGCGTCATGGCGGTGCCTGATTTGCCAAATTGTGCAATATGACGTAGCGAAGCATAGTTGGTATTAGTCGCCAGGTAATCTTTAAAATTTTCTTTCTCAACCCTATTTAACACATTAGGATCTCTATTATCTGGCGCACCATGGCAGCGAAAACACCATTGCGCATAATATTTCGCACCATTCTCAGCATTGGCGGTACCGACTAATTCATAGGTCACATCGGTATCTGTCACATTCACTGTTGTAAAGACTTTTGATGCCGCACCGTCATCATAATTCAAAAAAGCAACTAATGCCTCAATCACTTTGGTATTAGGCACCACTGAGTTGGGTCCGCCCTCATAATCAGGATGTTTATTACTCAGGGTATTGTTGCTATCATCGGTGGTGTTGACAATGCCATTCCAATCCCCAACGCGAGTAACGTTGCCGCTTGGCCTCGCATTTCCTGCATAACGAATATTACTGGTACTTTTAGTAATGGATGCCGCATCAAAATTCGCTGTGCTAAGATTCCGCGAGTTAGTATTGGTATCGTCAGCCCCTGAGGCCGTTGCCGCTTTGCCAGCATTAGGTCCTGAGATATAGCCCTCTGAGGCGGTGTTGCGGATCTGATGTTTTAATGCACCGTCATTGCCCAATCGATCCCAACCATGGCATGTCACACAGCGTACGAAATCCACATAGGTGCTCGAATCACTTTCATTTTTTTTCACAACCACTTCAGCCGGTATGCTAGGTCGAGCACAACCATGCTCATGCTCATGATCAATATCAACATCGACTTCAAGATCACTACTATTATGTTTGCACTCATAAATCTTCAGCCAGTTGTCATACGCTTGTGCACCCAGCGCCACTTTTTCCAATTCGACAACGGATTGAAAAGCAAAAGCCAAACTACTTGTTAAGCCGGGCGTGCTAGCACTTGCAATTTTAAATTGGTTGGCAAACATCCGCATGGTCTGAGTTACCTGAGCATTGCGATTTCTTGCCATTTTAGAGGCAGTAATATCTGAGGCCGACAGACCCGTTTTATCCGCGATATACTTCACCGCCTCATTGAAACTCGCCGAATCAGATTTAGCCACTCGAATCACCGCAATACTCGTTAATTCATTAGCCGCCACCTTGCTGTCATTACTCGCCACAAACGTATAAACGGTATATTCATCTTGAATACCATCCAGGGTGGCCTTGCCCGTGATTTTTAAATACAACCCACTACCCGTGATCGCACCGACTTTCAACTGAATTTTTTCGCTACCCTCATCATAGCTATAATCCGTATCTTTGGTTAATTTTGTGGAATAATCACCACCCGCACTGTCACTGGTTGCCACTAGATCTATGCTATCAAAGGCAGGATTCACTGCGGGAGTAATTTGCGCCTGAGGATCAGGGTCATCACTGGAAGAGCTGCACCCCGCTAACAGCACCAGCATAAAAAAACCGGTGAAGCCACTTCTTTTAAAAATTTCTTGAACCATAAATCACCCTATACTATCAACAAAGAATATACCTATTGTTCATAGGTATAACTATTCAAAATCCATATGAATTCGAGCACAAATTATAATTGAAAAATCCGGCAACGAACAGAACAGAAAAGAGGCCATGGCATTTTTAGTCAAAGCGAAAGGCATGGTAGGGTCATTATTAATGTCTAATTCGAGCATTTTTTAATCGAATGTATTATTTTTAACCATAACAGTATGAACGATCGATTCATTGAGCGGCCATACAATAATCCTTAATGCTGTATGAGTTTGTTAACACTTTGCCCAACCCAGGAATCTATATTAATGAGCGATGAGCATACGGCATAAAAACCCGTCGCCCCCAACTTATACCTGACTACACTGAATAGTTATTATGTAAATTAAAATTTATCCAAAAATATATCTTTTCCCATAGAGATAAATACCTTGATGATTACAAGATAATTGGTATGATTAATTAAAAAGTAATAAAAATTGATGGCTCATTTATTTTTAAGAGGAGGATATAACCATGCAAACAAACCAAGAGATATCAGGCAGGCCAAAAAAAAAATTAACCTGGGGACAACTCAAAAATCTACTGGAATCAGCGGGCATTCTCAACGATGATGAAATTGATACCATTTCAATTTCCTGGGGAAAAATTGAAGAAATGGAAATCAAAAAAGATGAAATTTTTGGCTGGCAAATTTATTTGTAACAATACTTAACAAAATGAGCCGAAGGCATTATACTGTGATTATGTCCAGGTTGAATTGGACGGTCCGATTAAGGAATGTTCAATTTAGCCTGACGTTTCAAAAAAGAATAAAGCACTCATTGTGAGTTTTAGAAAAATCGAGCCTACCTATACGCCGTCATCGCTCCGCTGCCAGTTGAGATTTGGAAAACCAAACATATCAGGCGACCAGCAATACAATCCGGATTAACAAAACCGTAAGGTGCATTATAGGTACCAAACAACGGTGAAGAGGGAAACTCACACGGAAGTATGGATTGATGCTAAACGCCCGACGGTGCGCATAACGCACCCTATAAAAATCAAATGCTTAGGCTTTGGAAAATTCAATCGGATGCATTATGCACCAAACTATCCCAGGCGGCATTGATCTGTTTTCGAGTCGGATTTAGGGTGGATTCGCTGCGCTTAATCCACACTACCCGTCTATTTTTCCTGAAATCAGTTTAAACTTGCTCCCTAAGGAACACGCCGCAAAGGAAGGAGTCAAATTGGGATCATATTTGGCTTGTTCCGCTGTAGCAACGTTTTCATACTTTAGAGTGATAGGAGGTATTTGTATTTTGAAACTTTTTAGCCGACTAAAGCCCTATTTTTTTATGGGTATCGCATTTTGGATTATTATTGGACTTGCCGCTTGTTCTAGCTCTAGTAAAAACGAATCGGACCCCATAGCGCAAGGGAAAATAGATGTACAAGATCAAGAAACCCCGATTGATAATCAAATAGTCATCAATCGAATTGAAAGTAATGGACCCGGCCGGGTGCGTGTCTTTGAAAGTCGAAATGACATATTAGGTATTGAATTGGGTCGCGAAGCGGTGCCAAACGGTGTAAGTGAAAATATTTATCTCCAATTAGATCGCAATATCATCTCAGCTGAAAAGCTCGTTGCAAAACTTTATGCAGATGCCAGTGAAGATAAATTCATTCATCAAACCCAAGCTTTTACGGTGACACCTTTATTATTACCACAAACAACACCTGATGTTCGCTTGAAAGTAATGGGTAAATCGACCAGGACTTATCAATGGGAAGTCATCGATTCTGGTGGAGAAACGAATCTATTAAGCACCAAACCGAATAACCAAAACCTTTTTTTGAAGCCGGGACTACGTTATGAAATCATGAATGAAACCTCGAACGAACATCCCTTAGCCATTTTAGGCGCCGAGCAAGTTTTATTGAGCCAAGATGAACTCGGTAGCTATGAGTTAGATAATGCGGTGGCTTGGCGAGAACAAGGTAATATTATTCAATTCACTCTCACCGATGAACTCGCTGAAACAATGGAGACTTATCTATGTAGTATTCACCCCGCCATGACCGGCTCAATGACAGCGTATTTTACAGGCGCTAACTAAGGTCGCACCAAAATATGTGACACAATACAACTTCTCAACAAATCGATATCAGGCAGAATAAATGTAAATTATCAACTTGTTGAGAAGTTTGGTTAAAGATGAATGACTAAGAAATGAGCGCCAGAAAAACCTCCCGGTTTCGCCTCCCATCTTCCGCCTGTCTTCGCCCGTTCTTCGAATTGCTCCCGCATTGCTCTAATTACCTACATCCATGTCGCCATCCATCACAAAAACTCGAAATAAAACGACGATTTCTGCCCTTTTGTTCAGTCAGAACGAACCAATACAAACCCAATCTGGGCGCCAAATCGGGAAATTATTACATGCCCATTCCTAAATGGCTGGGCAATTTCCTCCCACACATAATGGACGCATCATTTCATTGTCTTCGTGTTCCAATATATGGCAATGCCATACATACAAACCTGGCACATCAAATTTTGCCCTGATACGAGTTACCTCACCGGGGTAAGCAATCACCGTATCTTTCCAACCTTGTTCATTAGGCAAGGCTGGATTTATTTGACCACCCGGTAACCCGCGCCCTACGACCTGAAATTTCACCAAGTGTAAATGGATGGGATGCGAATCAACAGTGAGATTACTAATGGCCCATTCTTCTGTGGAATCGAGCGCCGGATTTTCGGTAATCGCATTACTCCATAACAGAGGTGCTGCAACACCGGCGGTCATGGTTCCTAATAGCGCAGCGGTCGGTGCAAAAGGGACCCCTCCAACCGCTGCACAATCGGCCGCAAATGTCGGTCCGGGCTTGACTTTTCTTATTTGTTTGATCGTACCATTCGGTCTGATTTTAACACAGACGATGTGTGATTCTTCTTCATTGAGTGAAAGTTCGCGCACTGGTGCATCCGGTACCAAAGGTATGATATCCTCAAGTATTAATTGCGTTGGATCAGCAAAAACTGGACCTGCATTTGGACCAACCACAAACTCCATCACTTGACCGGATGTTTGTACATCAGCAGGTATTGCTGGAAAACCACCAAACGGTGCATCCGGTGCCGTATTGATCATACGAACACGGGTCCCTTCAGCTAAACCACTAAAATCCACGATCACATCAGCGCGTTCCGCCGGTGCTAACAACATGGCTTGTACTGGATCAGGCGCCGCTTCAACAATCATATTTCCAGTTTCTGTATCGTAAGTCGTAAAGCTGCCTGTTTCCACTTTGACTACATCAGATAATAATCCTTGATCCGATCCAATTTGAAACATCGGGATCTCCTGCCCTGTGGGTTGACCGTTCCCATCGACAACTTGCAAACTCAAATTTAAAAATCGCGAATTGCTGCCATTCAATAAACGTAATCGATAGCGTGTTTGATCCACATCCTGAAACGGCCAAGCCACCCCATTCACCACCATCACATTAAAAAATGCTTCAGGGTTCCAAATGGGTGCTACATCGGATTTCGGTGCAAATTGAATTCTGAGTTTTCCCTTTCTAACCCCTTCAAAAAAAGCCCGGTTCTTTGGATAAAACAAAGAACCATTTTTATTAAATGAGCGATCCTGGATAACGATAGGAATTTCATAATACAGGGTACCCGCTGCATCACCCACCTGAGGTGCTGGACTGGGCAAATTAAGTCCAATTTCTTGACCCGCAGGATCTCGAATTAACCAAAACCCAGCCGGACCGGCATAAACATTTAAACGCGTAATACCTAAGCTATGATCGTGATACCAAAGGGTTGCCTCAGGTTGATCATTGGGATATTGGAATACCGCTTGGCCAAGTACCGGCGCAAAACCAGCGGCTTGCCCCCAATTAGAGCCACGCATTGCATATCTTGTAGGAATATTTATCGCATCGGGCAACCACCAGGCTTCAGGATAACCATCACTTTCAGGCCCTACATGGGCACCATGCACATGGGTAACAATAGGCACCGGTCCTCGATAAGGCTTCTTTTTGGTCCCCGCACAATCGGTACGGCTTGTCCCATCTTGACAACCCTTCGCTGACGGATTAGCCCAATGTAATGTTTGATCAACCGCAAATAGATGGGGTAAATATTTACCATTATTTTTCACCAAATCGTTTACCCACTTCACTTTGGTCGTAGTATTTGCAGTGACTTCCACGGTAAATGCGGGATAATTAAACGTTTCTGGATGATCCATGGAGCCATAACTCCATACCTTCGTGGCCGGGAAACCGGCCGGTAAAATCTGTTGCTTAAATTGCCGCACCCCTATTTGGTAATCGACGGTCATGTCTGTCACGCTCTTTGGCATTTCTGGTGGAATGACCAAAGGTGAAACGTACTTCGGAATAGTTAATGGATCTAACGAACCACCCGCTACGGGTACCGCCATAGCAGTATTTGTTAACAGGTAAGTTAAACTTAAAAGCGTAATATAATAAGTGAATTTTTGATTTTTTTTTATCGCTAAATCGGCTGATAAATGCAAGCTACCAACACCTGAAATATTATCGAATTTGATCATATTGTGTCTCCCCTAACAACATTTTTCTTATATCGCCGTTGTCTGCAAAAAAAATCCTCTGCATTGAATCAACGCACGATCCCCACAGCCACATCAGGCAAAGCTTACTGACCTCGTTTATTACTTGCTCTCATTCTGGTTTTTATGTCATGAAACAAGCAAAAAAACACGATAAAACACCAAAGCATCAAGGTCTAAAAGCGCTAGCTTAACCAATGCTGATAATAGAATTCATATTAAAATAGAATAAAAAAACAATGGAAATTAGATGCTGAAATATTGTTATTGTAAGGAAAGAATGGGGGTAGTGGCGTTTTAGTTATTTTTATTCTCAGCAGATTGCTCAAGCCCATTCACTTCAAAAAAATTGATTGGGTAACGAGCGGTCAACGAGCCGAATGCTATTATTCAATAAACACCAAGTCATTGCAAGAAAAATACTCATGAATAACTGCTCATGATTTGCTTCATCGAGAGTCATTTTATACTTTCAATAAATCTACCTGCTTCCCCTTCAATTGTCAATCAATGTTAAATGCTCAGCTTGATACTATAAAAATGGAAAATATTGAGGTAGAGTGGTCTTCAGTTTCCAAGATGAAAGTGGGTCGTTAATATGAGCATGTGTGTTTAATGGCCAATTATTTAACTTGCAGGCTATAGCGTAGAAGAGAGGTCTAGCTCGGTGAGTTAATGCATTAATGACTCACCGGGATTTTTTATCATGTTTATCAAATACAGCAATTAATCATTTATCCCTAACCATCGCTGCCACGCATCGAACAATGGTTTGTCGACTGCCGCCACCGCAGATCGTGAGATTAATTCGTTCACAAACACAGCTTCTCCAGATAAGGTAGACGCATACCCTCCCGCCTCCTGGAAAATGAGATAGCCCGCCGCATAATCCCAAATTTTTTGTTTTCCATGAACATAAATATGGCCTCGCCCTGCTGCCAACCAACACCAATCCAATGCCACCGAACCAAAACTGCGTTGCGACGCGTAAGGTGTTTCTCGAACAAGGCGCATGGCCAGTTTTTCAGGCAGCCGTTTAAAGTCGATGATGCCCATGGCTTGCTTCAAAGTTAAATCGCAGGCTTGCAGCGATAAGACGACGCCATTCAATGTCGCCCCTTGATTTCGGTAAGCAGCAAACAACTCGTCTCGCATCGGATCGTAAATTATGCCTAATTGAATTTGACCTTGATATAACAAAGCAAGTGAAATAGCAAAACAAGGAATACCCGCCGCAAAATTACTGGTGCCATCAAGTGGATCGAGACACCAAACAGGCTGATCTGTATCCAGCTGATGCTGTTGCGTTTCGATTGACATTTCCTCCCCTAAAAAGACTGTATCTGGCCAATGCTCATGCAATTGTTTAGCAATTCGCTGCTGCATGGCAATATCTATATCCGTGACAATGCTGCCATCGGTTTTATAGTTGCGTTTTACACTCACCAAACCTGGCAGTAATATTTCCTTGGCAGCAGAAATGAGAATGCATTTTAATGTTTCGATGTCATATTGCATTTTTTACTCTCAATGTTATTTTAAATATCCACTCCGCCATGAGCGATGTTATCATGCTCCATGATGCCATTGAAATGAGAATAATGCCAGGGGATATTAATCTATTTTCGAGTCCGGTTTAGGATGGATTCGCGACGCTTAATCACACGCTGCAAGTCTATTTTTTCCTGAAATCAATTTAAACTTATCAAAATTATTTTCGAAAAAAAGTACTGAAATTATCAGGCGACGATTATCCTGGCCGGTCGTATTTCCTCAAGCGGGTATATTTATTTACTGATCAGCAATACCTTTACCGAATCATTGATGGAAACACTGTCCACATAACCGACAGCGCCCGGTGTCGATGCAACCCAATTGATCACCTCGGCATCCGATTTAAATAATTTTGGTGGTGATCCTTTTCCAGAAAAAACAATCCTAGCCCAATAAGCCTTTAACTTTTTCTCATTTTTTTTTACCACAGCTTTATAAAATTTCTTCCGTGAATCATTGCCTTTTGGTAGATCTGCGGGTTTCAAGCTAGTCCCTCCAAGCGATTTTGTTTTACCTAACCAGATTTTTTTAGCTTGTTTTTCAGAAATTGACTTTTCCCCAATATTTTTATTGGCTACCACCGCTACATCAGCAAAGGCAGATACTGGAGCTACCACCACAAAAATGGCGACAACGATTAGCAAAACAATAACTCTTGCTCTGTTTTTTTTGATTAATTTGCAATACATATCAAGCCTCTTACTAAAAGATAACGTCGATGGAAACACTTACCATATTGGTGGTACCGCTAGAGAGTATACCGTCATATAGCCCTGTATTAATCAAATAGTTATCTGTTTCGATAATGTTCCATTCCCCCTTAATCACCGTCTCATCCGAGAGGCTATAGCTCAACCCTAAGGTGGACATTTGATGGTTATCACCATTACCTCGCAGCCAATCCTGGCGCGTAATGTGAGGGAGAAACTTCCCTACCCGGTAACCGAGCGTGGCGTACCAAGAATCAGAATCACCAATTTTTTTTCCCATCATGGTGACATCCATCGTCACTTTAGCCCATTCAGCATAGGCAATGATATTATGCCAATCGACCTTAACACCAATGAGTTTGGCCGAATGGGATTTTTCGTTCATTGCTGCCATCATATTCCCCATATCGTTGATCATGCCCATGTCGCCAATATTGGTATACATTTCACCTTGGTACGCAGAAGCCTGAAATTCAATGCTGTCGTTCCAGTGAGCACGCACGGTCAAGCCCATCAGTTTTTTCACTATCATGTCTTCAAGATCGACTTGACCGCCAAAAACATCCCCACCCAGTGTCCAGTCATCAAAGCTTCTCTCCCAAAGCAAGCTACTACCAGTATAGGCTTCACGGGTCGCTTGTGGTCCAACTGATTCTTCAGAATAAAGCAATGTTGGTGCGTTAATCCAAGGGTAGGTTGCTCCAACATCAATATATTCATTAACCAGTCCAACAGGAAACTTAATTTTTCCTGCACGCAGGGTAAACTCATCGTTTAAAGAAAAACTGGCAAACGCCCAATCTGCGTGAGTGCTGTATTTATCATGATCAGCTGCCGACATTAACAACGTTGCTACGCTGAGATAATCGGTTACTTGAGAGGTAATCGTCAGTCCTATTTTAGTACCTTGGAAACTGCCATCTTTATTGATTCCGGTACTTCTACCACCATGAAAATAGGCTGATTTATCTGCAATACTATATCGTGCTGAATAAAATCCCGAGACATTCGTGCGATCAACCCAGTCCTCGGCCATCGCCATCGAACCCCATAGAAGAAACCCGAGTAGAAAGGCTTTACTTAAGTTGAATTTTTTTTTATCTATCACTGATATTTTCTCCTTAAACCAAGTTAAACTTTAAATACCGAAACCTGGCCTTTTAACTGCCCAGCCAAACCCAATAACTTCTCACTATCGTCATCTGCTGAACGCGCCTCATCGGCCACCTGGTTAACGACTTGTCCGAGGTTTACGATGTTGCTATTGATCTCTTGGGCAAAACTCGTTTGCTCTTCAGCCGCCTTCGCAATTTTTTGGTTGATATCATTAATCTCCGTAATGCCGTGGGTAATTCGCCCTAAGGATTCCCTAACTCGACCCGCCTGAGCTACGCTTTCTTTAGCCTGCTCCCGACTCTGTATCATTGTCTGCATGGCATTTTTCGTACCGTTTTTTAAACGACTAATCATGGTATTGATTTCCTCCGTGGCCTCGTGAGTCCGTGTCGCGAGTGTACGCACCTCATCCGCCACGACCGCAAACCCTCGTCCCTGCTCACCTGCCCGAGCAGCTTCAATCGCCGCATTTAAGGCGAGAAGATTGGTTTGTTCCGCAATATCACTGATAACACTCAACACCTTGCCAATGGAGCCACTGTCTTCTTCCAGTTTTTCGATGGCTTCAGCCGCGTGTTCTACTTCATTCGTTAGTCGATCAATGGCCAGCATGTTCTCTTCAACCACTCGCTTGCCATCATTTGCCTCCGTACTGGTCGTATTAGCTACACTCACGGCACAACTCGCACTGTTTGATACGCTCTCCACTGAATTTGCCATTTCAGCCATGGCAGTTATCACCTGATTGATATCTTGCTGCTGCGAATCCATGCCCATAACGCTTATTTTCGAAACTCGCTTCATTTCACCGGCAGCTTCGGCAACACGACCGGTTGAACCTGTGACTTCAGCGATAACTTCTTGCAGTTTGCTGACAAAACCATTGAAATTTTCTACCAGTACCCCAACCTCATCGCTTGTTTCACTCTTAAGCCGCTGGGTCAGATCACCGCTAGCTATTTCTCTGAGCGAATGATTCACAGCAGAAATATTACGCGTAATCGCGTTGCTAATCAGTATACCGATTGTACCTAATATCAGAGCCATAAAAAATCCAATGCCCGTGCCGATTAAAATCGCTTTTTCAGAAGCATTATTCGCCTCATTGATCGTCCCACTAAAAATCCGATAGCTTCTTTCACGGAAATCGTTTAATGCTTTATGCACAATGACCTCACGCGTATTCATCTCAAGTATTTTTGGTTGCACCGCTGTTATTTCAATGTTTTCCTCAATCAGGTCAAGACTCAGGGGAGTTGCGATTTGGAGATAGGCATCTAAATCAGTCAAAATTTTATCAACCAGAGGCTGTTCTTTATTATTTAAAGCAACGATTTCGCCTAATACCTGCTTCAATTTTTCACTCGTTTTGGCAATATCTTCCAACATATCCTCATCACTAGAAATCACCGCCATACTATAGCTTTCTTTGATTTTTTCCATACGAACTAAATTGGCATCCAAGCGTTCGAGAATAGGAAAATAGATATCTCGCACATGCTCCAACATTACTTTATTTTGCGTGCTCACACCGTAATTATAGGCTTGTGCTACGATTAAACCGATAACGCCGCCAACAACAATCGCCAATATTTTTATTCGAATTGATAAAGCTGAAAAAATATCCATTACCTCTTTTTCGCTACCTCTATAATTTCATTCAGATTCCTAAGCAGCGACCAAATGAAAAAAAATCTTTAGGGGTGATGAATTGATAGGATATAAAACCCTCTTTCTAGGTGAGTTTAGTTTGGGGAAAAGACAGAATTTTTTCAGGTATTGCAAGGTAGGTTACTGATGAATAGCTATTATTCGAAGAGTACAACTTGTTGATCCAGGTCTTCGTCGATTAATTCATTGATCACTCCCAAGGCTTGGGTGATCGCCTCTTCCAATTCATTAATCTGCATCGATAGTTTAGCAAAATCGTGTTCCTTGGAAAGATTCTCTACCTCAATGGCATTCTCCATTACATTGTTGGCCCCCACCATACCAGAAAGTCCTTTTAAAGCATGTGCAGCCTCGTTGATTTCATTTAATTTACCATCGGAAAGTAAGTGAGAGATTAATGTTAATCGTTCCTCGAACTTGCCTGCGATTGATGTAATAAAGGAATTAAAATCATCTTTCATTAAGGTTTTTAGCTTGTTGAACTGCACCAAGTCAATCGCCTGTTCCTCCATAAGAGAAATCACATCCCCCTCCATTGGCTCATCAAACTGAATGCCCATCCATTTTTCAAGTATGGCAAACAAGGCATCATCAATAAATGGCTTCACTAAGAAATCATCCATCCCAACATCGAAACATTTTTTCCTATCCGTTTCCGAGGCATTGGCTGTTAATGCGATGATGGGAATGTTAGCTTTAATATTTTCTGCACTACGAATTTCTCGAGTCGCATCATAGCCATTTTTAATCGGCATTTGGCAGTCCATAAAAATCAAGTCATAATGATTTTTATGGCACTTATCGACGGCTTCCTGACCGTTATTAGCAAATTCAGTGGTCACGCCTACGTTAGCTAACATCGCTTTAACCACACGTTGATTGATGTCTACATCATCAGCAACCAAGACATGGCCTTTTAATTTAATTGATTTTTTGGCGCGTTGATTTTTTACATAATCACCTTGACTTGCAATAAAAATCACTTCTTTTGTTAAATCTTCCGTGGTCGACAAAATAGACATGGCGTGGCGTAACAAACTACCTGAGACAGGTTTAGTTAAATAGGCATTCACTCCGCTCAACCTCAATTGTGCCGCATCCACACGATCAACCGTCGTCGTTAACAGCAATGCAGGTATATTTTGGTTTTTTTTAATGAGTTTCGTTAATGCTATACCATCCATGCCGGGGGAATTTTTATCGACAATCAAGAAGTCAAACATTTCCTTACCAGAAAATAAAGCTAACGCATCTTCTGCATTGGTCAGTATTCTCACCTTTAGTCCAGCGACCGCTAAATATTGTGCGGCGAGACAACTGCTAACCTCATCTTGGCCGACAAGCACAACTTGCTTATCCGTCAAGTTAAAAGCAATATCATCGACGGCTTGTGTCCACGGTAACTCTAATTTAAACCAAAATGTTGAGCCCTCCTCTAATTGGCTTCTGGCACCCAGTTCGCCACCCATTAACGATACTAATTGTTTGCAAATATGCAACCCCAACCCGGTGCCACCGTAGGTATTAGCAATCGCCACATCCACCTGCTTGAATGCAGAAAATAAATTGGCGAGTGCGACTTCCGATATACCAATACCTGTGTCTTGTATCTCAAATAAAAATACACCTTTTTCTGAAGAAATCGATTCACAACAAATTCTCAAAAAAATATGACCATCGCTGGTAAATTTAATCGCATTGCCGATGAAATTAATTAGAATTTGACGAAGGCGTCCTCCATCAACAATCAACGATTTTGGCATTTGGCTATCGAAATCAATCAATAATTCATTGTTTCGTTCAAACGCTCGCGCCGCTAACAATTGGCATACATCATAAACCAGCCTTTCAATATCAACAGACTCTGGATTTAACTCTAACTTACCCGCTTCAATTTTTGAAATATCCAGAATATCATTAATGACCGAAATAAGTGCTTTGCTAGATTCAATAATGGTCGAAACATATTGGCCTTGCTCAGTGGATAACTTTGTCTTGGTTAATACTTGTGCCATACCTAAAACACCATTCATGGGTGTTCTGATTTCATGGGTCAGGCTAGCAAAAACTTCATTCTTTAAATCAAAACGCTGCTTACTTACATCCAACTGTGACTGCAAGTCACTTTCTATATTTTTGAATTTGGAAACATCATTAATGAAAATAACCGCCAGTTTCTTGCTACTGTCAATGACGGGAAACACACCCTTCTCCCGATACCAAAACATGCCGCCACCGATGCGAATGCGATATTCCATATCCCAACCCTGCTCA
>VAPK010218745.1_pt1 | contig 26625 bp, 17 predicted proteins | sample 3395031 | NCBI WGS metagenome assembly VAPK01 (sample SAMN08290443, study PRJNA428436) | hydrothermal vent metagenome | isolation source: Deep-sea hydrothermal vent chimney 1 | place: Pacific Ocean: Juan De Fuca Ridge
ACCTTCCCACGGGTTGTTGGTGAGTAAAGAGATAGGAAACGCTTTTTTACTCACCAACGAATTTTAAAGTGGGCAAAGACGACACCGATTTTACCTTCCCATGGGTTGTTGGTGAGTAAAGAGATAGGAAACGCTTTTTTACTCACCGACGAATTTTCAAAGATTTTTCTCTCCGTTTTGATGATAATAAATCACTCAACATGTGGCTAATTTACAGCCAATATAAGCAGACAATGAATTTCTTCATTGATTACTGAATTGAACTCTTTTTAGTCGATACCCATCGCGTGATGGATTTAGGTGTTGATCGTGCGTCAATCTTTATTCTCAGCGAGGCGCGACAACACACCACAGACATCCGATATCAGGCTTCGCTACAAAGCGGAGGACGAGAAAAAGCCTAAATCCATCACGCGATGGGTATATCTCGCCTTGTCTATTTTCTCTCGATATATCTAATTCTCATTTCTTAGCGCCATGATAAAGCCGCGCCTTAGATTTGATCTATCTACGTGAAAGGAATTGTTAGTCCAATTATGCATATTTGAAATTAGCCTTTTGGTCTGCTAGACATATTAGCACTGGTTGCCAAAATAAAGTGACGGAAATATGACGCTAATGGAACATGTTAAAGTGCAACGACGCGACGACAATTTTGCATCAAAAATTTCAACCCGGATATGGAAAGAAATCCCCGACGACAGCAATCCATATATTGCAGCAGCCGTTAAGTGCCACGGATATGATGTCCTTGAAATGATGGGAGCACGTAGTTTTATTGATATATTGTATCTAATGTTTAAAGGGGATTTACCTAATAAAAATGAAGCTGAATTGTTGGAAAAGTTGATGATTGCACTGATTAATCCGGGTCCTCGCCATCCTGCCGTTCGGGCCGCAATGTATTCAGCCGTGAGTAAAACACAGGTTTCGCATATTTTACCCATCGGACTCAATATATTATCAGGATTATATTTAGGGGCAGGCAATATTGATCATTGCATGCGGTTCTTTAGGAAACATATAAAATTAGATCCTCAAATGATTGCTGAAAAATTTTTACTTGAAATCCGCCAAGATGAAACAGAACTTGGACATGTTGCCCCTGGATTTGGCAGCGAATTTGGGGGAATTGATAAGTTTACGATGAAAATTGCTAATCAGCTTTTAGCGACGGAGGCTGCCGGTGAAGCTTTGCATTGGGGACAAGCGTTTTCTAAACAATTAATAACGAATAATGCAGGTTGGTTAAAAACAGGAATTGCGGCGGCAGTTTTTACTGATTTAGGTTTTCAGCCAAGGGCCGGTATTGGATTATTTCAGTTAATAAGTGCCCCAGGTATATTAGCTCACGGTTTGGAAATGGCAAACAAGCCACTGACTTCAATGCCTTTTCCTAATGATGAAAACTATACCATTGAGTAACAATAACATGACAGATTTTTCATATTGGGATCATTTTCGTCATCATATTGCGAGTAAAAAAGGCGGCTGGATTATCGGTAAGGGCGTATTTTGTCACGATTTTGATATGATGAAAGATCTCGTTGGTCAAGTCTCCTATATGCAAGTTGTCATATTGAATGCAACGGGGCGATTACCAGAGAAACGGGTGGCGGATTGGTTTGAAGCACGCCACATTTGTTTAAGCTGGCCCGACCCAAGAATATGGTGTAATCATGTTGCGGCATTAGGCGGCACTGTTCGGACATCTGTTGTTGCAGCAACAGCCGCCGGTGTACTCGCGGCGGATTCACGTACTTATGGCGGCAGTAAAACAGCCGTCGAAGGCATGAGATTTATCAAACAAGCGTTAACTGATTTTCACGATGGGAAAAGTATTGAAAACATCATTGAGAGTGAATGTAAAAAACATCAAGGAAAACCATCAATTATGGGATATGTGCGCCCTCTGGCCAAGGGTGATGAGCGTATTGAAGCCATGGAAAGAGTCACAAGTAAACTTGGTTTTTTAATCGGGGATCATTTATCGCTAGCCTATGAGATTGAAAAAATATTAATTGACCGATTTCAAGAGGGTATGAATATTAATGGTTATGCTTCAGCATTTATGTGTGATCAGGATTTTACCGGAGAAGAGGTTTATCGGATAAGCACGATGATTACCGCCAGTGGTATTACGGCTTGTTATATTGATACAAGAGATAAACCAGCAAATACTTTTTTACCTTTAAGGTGTGAAGACATTGAATATACAGGAAAACCTGATCGGTCGATTCAAGCTTGATGACTCACCATTTCAATAAATATCTGTCCAAAATGACAGGATATTTGTATGATATGCTATTGAAATTTTCTCTGAAAACGCCGTTGATACTCAGCACGACCATAAACGATCAGTTTTCACTTCTATCTCTTTAGGCTGAGTCTATGGGGATGTCAACCTAGCCAATCAACCCTTAGCTTAGCTGGAGTAATGATGAAACATTCCTTACCAAGGTCGACTTGTCATGTCTATACCTACGCTGATTTGATTGTGGATTATCTTGCTCAAATCGGTGTTGAATATGTATTCGGTGTTCCTGGGGGCGCGATTGAAGCATTTTATAATGCGCTAGCTCGTGAGGCGAGACGCTCTTCACCGCACGTGTATCCAGCGTATAAACTCGACAAGCGAATGAATGAACGTATTATCTCTAGTCCGCGTGCAGTTATTGCCCGACATGAGTGCGGGGCGGCATTTATGGCGGATGGTTATGCTCGGGAGACTGGGCGGCTCGGTGTTTGCTGTGCGACAACAGGGCCGGGGGCGACGAATTTAATCACCGGGGTTGCTTCTGCATTTTGTGATCGTATTCCTATGCTGGTTATTACACCGCAGACAGCCTTAGCTAATTTTGGGAAATTAGCGTTACAAGAATCTTCTTCCGATACCACGGATGTGGTTGGTATGTTTGCATATTGCACCCGTTATAATTCATTGGTTTCACATGGGGATCAATTAGAGCAGAAGCTTGTTAAAGCGTTACTAAGTGCATTTCAAAGACCAAGCGGACCTGCACATTTGAGTATCCCAATGGATATTCTTGCGGCATCCCCTCCCTCAAGCTACACATCATTTGTTATCGAATCGCTATTGCATGAGAATGATGTTGTGGATAAAGAAAATTTATTGATTTTATGTCGTATTTTGAAAGAAAAGAGAAATATCGTGTTATTCCTTGGCAATGATTGCCACGGGGGAATTGATAATATTTTACAGTTTGCCGAACGAATGCACGTCCCGATAGTAGCAACGCCAGCAGGAAAACGATGGGTCAGTAGTTATCATCCACTTTTTCGCGGTGTTTTTGGTTTTGCAGGTCATTGCAGTGCGAGAAAGGCGCTGCTTAATGATCATGTTGAGTTAGTATTAGCGATTGGTACCCCTCTGGATGAAATATCAACAGGCAGTTGGGATAAGGCGGCATTACTTAATGACAAACTTGTCCATATTGATGCCACCCTCGAAAATTTTTCAAGGTCGCCGATGGCATGCTTGCATGTATATGGAAAAATAAAGTCAATTTTTGAATTCATTTTTCAACAATTATTTCCCATGGAACCGAATATTCAACAACAATATAATCGCGATAATCGAATCAATGATGGGGTACTAGCCTCCGCAATACAGAACGATGAAACCATGGCTCAGCATTCAATGTTAACAACTGCATTATGGCCGCCTCTTGTATTAAATGATTTTCAGAAATGCCTGTCGGAGGAATCTCCGATAAAACCTCAACGGTTGATGGTTGAGATAGCCAAATGTTTTCCTGAGTCAACTCGGTTTTTTATCGATGCGGGAAATGCATGGGCATGGACAATCCATTATTTAAATCTGAAAACCACCCAGCGACTCAATTATGGATTTGGTTTTGGCGCGATGGGGTGGGCTATCGGGGCTTCGATTGGTAGTGCTTTTGCTAATCCTCATCACCCCACCGTTTGCATCACTGGCGATGGTAGTTATCTCATGAGTGGCCAAGAAATTACCGTCGCAATACAGTATAAATTATCTGTTGTTTTTTTACTGTTGAATGATCACGCGCTTGGCATGGTCAAGTATGGTCAAAAATTAGGCGGAGGAGAGCTTATTGGCTATCAATTGCCGGTCATTAATTATGCTGAAATAGCACGCACGATGGGGGCAAATGCATATTCTATTTATAGTCCAGAAGATTTAAGAAAGCTTGATTTTTCTGCCATATGTCACGCCGCTGGACCGACTTTACTTGACATACATATTGATGTGAATGAAGTTCCTCCCATGGGACTTAGAATGAAAACCTTAAATAGAAATAAAGAGTTTAAGGATAATGCTTTTGTTGAGTAAGACTGAGCTGCCCGTCACTTGACCTCTCTAAATCCCAAAGGGATTTATCTTTGCTTTGCAAAAACAATCGCAATGGGGGTGCTCTATCCGTTAACCGTGTTTAACCCTACCTTTCCCTACCATCTCCCTCCCCTGTCCTGCTACTTGCTCATTGAGGACGTCCCCTAGTATTTAAAAAAGAAAAATCCTGTTTCACTGGAATAATAAGTTATCATCTGATTTTCATTAGATCAAGCTCCGCCGATTTTTTGTAAGACGTGATGTATTTTTGTGTTGTGGGAGCGATGGGCAGAGAGCTAAAAGATGTATCAGATTGATATAAAAAATGAAGTTAGATTACAGCCGTGGAAATATGATCTAAGGAATAAGTTATATATTATTTTTTATTGCGTGTTTTTTACTCAGCTCGTGTTTCCAGATTGTAGCGATGCACACGAAAATGAAGATTTTTTGTTAATGGAGCTTTCTGGTGACGCTGATTTGATCAGTATTGCGACAGGTAGTTTGCAGCCGATTTCTAAAGCACCGGCTGTTGCTTCGGTAATTAGCGCAAAAGAAATCAAAGCCAGCGGTGCAACAACGGTCAACGAAGCGCTAGAACTTATTCCTGGTCTGCATATCGGTGTATCACCAATCAATCGCATGCGACCGGTTTTTTCGTTGCGAGGCAATCATACATCGAATAGCCCGCAAGTACTTATTCTGATGAATGGGATAGCAATACTTGATCTTTTCAATGGCAATATCTCGCCTAATATACACTTGCCTGTTGAAAATATTGCTCGCATTGAAGTGATTCGTGGTCCGGGATCAGCGATTTATGGGGCGGATGCATTAGCGGGTGTTATTAATATCATTACTAAAACTAGTCGCGATATCAATGGTATTAAAGTGGGGGCGCGGGTGGGTTCTTTTAATACCAAAAATATTTGGGCATTGTATGGCAAACAGTTCACTCGTTGGAATATATCGTTAAGCAGTGAATATTCGAAAAGTGATGGTGATCAGGGACGTACGATTGATAGAGATTTACAAACGATACTGGATGCCAAATACGGTACAACAGCAAGTTTAGCACCGGGTTCTTTGGACACGCGTTACCAAAGCCTCGTCAATAGCTTACATATCGCCAATAATCGATGGGCATTTAATATTCAAAGTTGGCATCAACAGGATACCGGCGTAGGAGCGGGCGCCGCTCAAGCATTGGATCATCAAGGAAGGGGGAATATTGAACAGTATTTACTGGTATTAGATTACCAAAGTATGTCATTACCTGTTGGTTGGAAATTCAATACACGATTCAGTTTTTTTTATAATGATTTCAGTGCAAAACTCAATGCTTTTCCGCCGGGTGCTCGACTACCCATCGGTAATGATGGCAATATTGATTTTATGTCACAGCGAATCGTCGATTTTCCAGATGGTTTTACTGGCAAGCCCAGAAGCATAAAAAAAGTGACTTCACTTGAGTTGATTTCCCATTATAGTCATTGGAAAAATCATCATTGGCGTATTGGTGTAGGCACCCAATGGCAGGCGTTGGATAGCGAAGAAACAAAAAATTTTGGTCCAGGCGTGATCAGTCCCAATCAATCCGTGGTGACCGCTGCTTTGACCGATGTGACGGGCACGGATTTTATTTATATTAAAAATACCAAGCGTCATAATCAATTTGTATCAATCCAAGATGAGTGGCATATGGCACGTGATTGGTTGTTGACAGCCGGTGTTCGATACGATCATTATTCTGACTTTGGGAGCACGATTAACCCTCGCTTGTCGCTGGTTTGGGAAGCGCGGCATAACTTAACTAGCAAATTGCTTTATGGTCATGGGTTTCGTGCACCAACATTTGCTGAACTTAGGGCAATTAATAATCCAATTTTACTAGGTAATCCCGATCTTAAGCCAGAAACGACACGAACATTAGAGTTAGTATTTGACTATCGGCCCATTAGCGATTTTAAGTTTATTTTTAACCTCTTTAGTTATGAAATAAAAGATTTAATTGAATATGTTGACGATGATGGTGAGCCAGGAGGTAGTTCAACAGCGAAAAATAATAAAAATCAGCAGGCGTTTGGTTTTGAGCTCGAAGCCGATTGGCAGTTAACTCGGCAGTTTCGAGTAATGGGTAATTTTTCTCTGCAAAATTCCAAAGATGGCAACAGTAAAAAAAGTGTGCCAGATGCACCGAATAAACAACTATATATTGCGGCTAATTGGCAATTTATTAACAAGTGGTTTGTGCGTTTGGATGGTTTTCGGATAATGGACCGAAAGCGATTACCCGATGATACACGTAATGCAGTCAAAGATTATAACTTGATAAATTTAACAATTCGCCGGGAGAAAATATTTGAGCATGGATCGCTAACATTAGGAATTCGCAATATGATGGATAGTGATGCGTATGAGCCTGCACCCCAGTCCATATATAATGATTACCCTTTACCATCACGTAGTCTATATCTTGGTGTTTCTCTTGAGTATTAGCTAATGCAAAGAGGAATTGCTATGCTGTATATCAAATAAAATAAAGAGTAACCTGGATAAGGAATGATACATTCGCGTTAGCGATGATTTTTTTGCTGATATTAATAGGCAGTGATTCCCATTTCTAAGGATTTATGTACTTTGGGTGAATTTTTTTGTATTCGTAAAATACTGCTTTTAAAAATAGTATTATTGGTATTTAATTTATTAACTCCATCTTTTGGAATGGCGGCCAATGAATTACATATCGCGGTTATTTACCCTAAGTCTGAGCGGGTTAATAAACTTTTTAAGAGTATCATTGACGGTATGAAAAAGCATCATGATATCAGCCTTCATAGTATGGAAATCAATGAAGAAACCAGCCTATCGGATGTTAAAAAATGGATTGATCAGTATGCTTGCAATGCGATTGTGGCACTCGGTAAGCAAGCTAGTAAATTTAGTCGCTATTTAAATTTTGGTGTACCACTCATTACCGGAGCGCACATTATCGCGCAGCCAAACCAAGCAACCGTCAGTTTAGCCGCCGATCCCCTGCAACTGTTTAATAAACTTAAAGAGCTCAAACAAAATGTTAAACGCATATTTGTCGTATATAGTCAAACCAATACAGGTTGGTTAATGCAGCAAGCAACGCAGGCAGCAGATGAGCTACAGTTAGATTTAATGAAATTATCTGTGAATAATACGCGCCAAGTCACTGCCGCCTTCGACAATATCTTACAAAAAATTAATCCGCAGGAAGATGCCGTCTGGTTACCGTTGGATCCGGTCATTCCAACCAAAGTGATATTGCCCATCCTTTTAAAATTTTCCTGGAATAATAATTTAATCATTTTTAGTAATAATCCAGTCGATGTTAAAAAAGGTGTTCTATTTGCCATGTATCCTGATTATTTTTCAATGGGTAGCCAGTTAATCGAATTAACGTTATCACGTATTAAAAAAAATGGCTTAGCAAAGCCAGAAACAAGCAAGTTCCTAAAGATTGCGATCAATCGCCGTACGGCACTCCACCTGGGTATCAAGTTATCTAAAATTAATTCACTAAATTATAATTTATTATATCCATGACAATGAAATTGTTTTGGGCACGGTTTAAATTTTTTTTAGTTCGCCTTAGTTTAAGGAAGCAACTGGTCGTTATATTTTCGATTATTTTAATCATATTATCGCTGACTGTTGCAATCGTCACATCAATTATCGCAACGACCCAAATAAAAGATTTTTTATATTTACAAGGTATGCAATGGAGTATGTCGATGGCCGAGAATAGTGTTGTTGCTTTCTTGTATAATAATGGCGAAATTGTCAAGGATAAAATTCATACCATTTTAGAAACGCCACAAGTATTACACATTGAGTTAGTGGATAATAATGGTAATAAAATAATACAACAAGGGGTCTCACCGGTAGGTGAGTTGTTATATCCAGATAATTTTTCACATGATATGCACGTGATCGAAACAAGCAAAGCCTGGTTATATAGTATCAAAGTTTTTTCATCCCCTAAGACAAATAACGTGATTGAAGGAGATGACAATCATAATTTAATTAATTCAATGTTGTTGGAAGAACAAGACAATGAGTTGCTTGGTTATGTTCATTTGAGTCTTGGAAAAAAATCGTTAATTGATATTCGTCACCGAATTTTTTTTAATAATTTAATTATTGCATTGTTTGCTTCATCTGTTTTTATTTGTCTATTATTGTTATTAACTCGTAAAGTATTTCGTCCATTAGAAAAACTGTCATACCTTATGCAAAGCACAAAGCAAGGTGTTTGGCAATCCGCTATTGATATCAATGGCCCTTCAGAAATTGCATTGATATCTAATGCTTATAACAAAATGATTCATACTTTGGAATTACGTGATAAAGAGCTAATTAATATTAATCGAAATTTGGAAAAAATGGTTGTTCTTCGTACTCAGGAATTGAGGGAAATTAATCACGAATTAGAAACGTTTAACTATTCGGTCTCTCATGATTTAAGGGCACCACTGAGGCATATCAAAGGTTATTGTATTGCATTAGTGGAAGACTATCCAGATAAACTCGATAAAACTGGAAAAAATTATTTATATCGTATAAATGTTGCTGCCCAGCGTATGGATCAATTAATTGATGATCTATTAATGTTGTCCGGAATTAATCGGAAAGATCTGCAATTAGAATGGGTTAAAGTAAACCCTATCGTTGAACAAATCATTGAATTTGTTTCCAATACAGATAAAGAGCGTAAATTAGAGATGAGCATTGAATCCAATTTATATTTGTTTGGTGACCCTAAATTAATACGTATTATCTTTGAAAATTTGCTAGGCAATGCGTGGAAATATTGCAATAAAGAAAAAGTGACAAAAATTAGCATCGGATCAATTGATAAAAAACCGCAATCTATTTATATCAAAGATAACGGTGTTGGCTTTGATATGGCGTATTCAAATAAGCTATTTATTGCATTTCATCGATTGCATAACCCGAGTGAATTTGAAGGGATGGGAATTGGATTAGCCACCGTTGACCGTATTGTTAAACGCCATACAGGAAAAATATGGGCAAGCTCTGAGGTGGGTCAAGGTGCCACTTTTTATTTTGAGTTTGCCAATGACAATCAAGGACTAGGAATGAAAACAGCGGCAGCCGTTAATCATGAGCGGCGTTAAGGCTAACCATCAATTCGTTCATCTATTTGTTGCAACATGGCGTGAGCCACTTGTTCCTGCGCTGTTTTAAGCTCGGCTAATAGTATCGAAGCTTTATCCAGTTCTTCACTTTTTGCCAATGTCTCCATATTAACGGCAACGGCACTTAAATATATTGCACCGAATTGTGCACTGGACCCTTTTAAGGAATGTGCAGCTCTTTCGAGTGTTTTAAAATCGCCTTGTTGAATCGCGGTTTCCACGCACTTAACATTTTTATGGGAATTTTGAGTGTGTTGTTCTATCGCCGAGGAAAATTTTTCACCAAATATTTTCTTGAGTTTATAAAAGACCTCTAGATCCAAGGCCTCGGAATATTCAGCGAAGATTTTAATGCTCTGCCCTTGTTCCTCTTCCTGATGATTCATTACCTTCTGTAATTTATGAGGCAACCATTTAGCCAACACATTTTCTAGCGATTCTTGGTTCACCGGCTTGGATATGTAATCATCCATGCCGGCATTTAAACATTTTTCCTGGTCCGATTTCATAGCGTTTGCAGTAAATGCAATAATCGGGGTTTGTTCAGCCACATTGTTAGTCTGGTGTTTTCGAATTGCTGCAGTTGCTTCAAAACCATCCATCTCAGGCATTTGGCAATCCATAAATATTAAATCAAAACGGCGTTCTTTTATCATCATTAATGCTTCTCGCCCGTTGCCGGCGGGGGTTACCGTGCAACCATAACCCTCAAGCAATTCAGTAGCCACCATCACATTGATGGGGTTATCTTCGGTTAACAATATTTGAGTATCGGTGAAAAGCGATTTTTTACGTCCACCGGTTTTAGCTTCCCTGATCGTGTGGCGGGTGATTAATGGAATATCTTGACCTTGTTGTTTGGTGTCCCAGACCAGTGATAGAATTTGTGATACTTCAGAGGGATAAACTGGTTTGGTCAGATAGCCATCAACCCCCATGCTTTTTAGGCGCGAACTTTCATCTTTGCGTGGGGATGATGTAATAAATAGCATCGCACCATTAACGAGTAGATCAAGCTGTGAAATTTGTTTTACCAAAGTCTCGCCATTTATTTCCGGCATGTGATAATCGGTGATGACGATGTCAAACGGATCATTTTCTGCGATGGCTTGCCTCAGTGTTTCAATAGCCAATTTTCCGGAATCAACGCTGGATAGTCGCATTTGCAATACCGATAGTTGCTCGATGAGAATTGTGCGAGCGATTTCGGTATCGTCCACAACCAGCGTTTTAAGTCCCTTGAGTTGATCATAGTTTCCGAGATTAGCATAGGACGCTGGTTGCTCCTCGCTTACGTTAAGCTTCATCGTTAATCTGAAGGTTGAACCCTCACCTTTCTGACTATCGACCTGTATATCACCATGCATCATATTACAGAGTTGTTGGCATATGCTGAGCCCTAATCCAGTGCCGCCATATTTACGCGTGGTGGAGCTATCTTCCTGATCAAATTTATTAAATATATGCTCTAATTTGTCTTCGGCGATACCAATGCCAGTATCCTGTACGGCAATGTTAAAGAATACTTTTTCATCCATTGTTTCAATCGATTCTACGGTGAGCAGGATATATCCTTGCTCGGTAAATTTGATGGCATTGCTGAGTAAATTCAGCAGAATTTGGCGAACTCGGCCAGGATCACCAATCACTAAGCGTTGAGTACCTGGTTTGTAACGCAACAACATTTCCAAATTTTTTTCCCGACATTTTAGTGCCATAAGTTCTGCGACATCTTCGCTGAGAGATTGCAAATCAAAGGGGACGGATTCCAGTTCCATTTTTCCCGCTTCAATTTTGGAATAATCCAGGATGTCGTTGATGATGGTTAACAAAGCATTGGCGGAGCTTATCGTTGCATCGGCATAACTGCGCTGTTTGACATTTAGCCGAGTATCGAGTAGCAACCCTGTCATACCGATGATGCCATTCATCGGTGTTCTAATTTCGTGGCTCATATTCGCTAGGAAATCAGATTTTTGCCGCGTCGCCGCTTCGGCCGCCTCTTTTGCCTGAAGCAAATCCAGTCCAGCTTGTTTGCGTTCGGTGATATCAGTACGGATAGCAATATAACTTTCGGGGTTTTCATGGTCATTTGTAAATGGCACAATGGTGGTTTCCACCCAATAATATTGACCGTTTTTATTTTTATTACAGATCTCACCATGCCAAACCTTTCCGGAGGAAATGATGCGATACATGTCTCGGAAAAATATCGCATCGTGATAACCTGAGTTAAGCATTCGATGGTTTTTCCCCAGCAATTCATCACGACGGTAACCACTGATTTCAGAAAATTTGTCATTAACGAAAGTGATGAAACCTTGCGCATCAGTGATAGCGACGATGGCATGCTGATCCAGGGCGAACTTTTGTTCATCAAGCTCTATCAGTGCTTTTTTCGTTTCTCGACTACTTTGTTCAAGGGCGAGTTCATGCTTTCGGCGTACCGCCAGCATGTGATTAAATGCACCGGCTAAAATACCAATTTCATTGCTACTTTTAATCGTTACCTGATGATCAACTTCTCCTGCAGCCACTGCCAGACTGGCATTAGCCAGCTGGATAATCGGCCGAGTAATGCGTCGCGCCTGATAAATTGCCAGTACCGCAACGACTGCTCCAGTTATCAAAAATATAACCAGTATTATTTTTCCCAGTTTATGCGCCGACGCTAGTGCTTCATCTTGATCGATTTCACTAATCATCCCCCAGTTTGTCCCTGGTAATTTTACGGTTTGGTGTATACCGATGACCTGCTTGCCAGCGGGGCCACGATAATCGAAGGCAACATTAATAGGATGGTCTTGCTCGTTATATTTATAATTTTTCCCATGTTTTTTTTTCCAGAGCTTAAATTGATCTGTGTCAATACGCTGAATCAAAACATCGGTTACTTCCGTCTGATTAGTCGGGGTACGCAGCAACCCATCTTCCCCTACTAGGTAGTGAGTTAAGGTGTTCTCATTGTGTTGTTTTGGCATCAGTTCACTTATTCGCTCAAATCGCAACTGAATGGCAAATACACCGATTTTATCGCCCCATTCATTCAGCATCGGGGCCGCAAGAAAGCCTGTCAGTAGATTGTTGGAGGGGGCATAGCGTTCCAAGTCAGAAAAGAGTGATTGTCCCGAATCTAAACTGCTTTTTGCAATATGGGCGAAGCGAGTATCGGCATAAGGTCCTTTAAATAGGTTACTACCTAAATCAGATTCCCGAGCGACTGTAAATAGAATATTGCCGTCGCTGTCGAGCATAAAGAGATTATAGATATAATCATAATGACGAGTGAAGGTAATAAGATCGTGTTGTCGTTCATCGACTAATGAGGCCCAGGTATAGCTTTTAACAAATTCGGCCAAGCTTTTGCCACTGGCCTGAAAACTTTCTTGCAAAACCGACAGCAACTCGGCATTACGCTGATTTTGTGCTTGGCTATTGAGATCGATAAGGCGGTAGTCGAACCAGTTTTGGACAAATCGCGTATTATCCCGTGCGCCTCGCTCAAGTTCCTGCGTCACCATTGTATATAGGCCATCAACCGCTTGGCGATAACCAAGCCAGGCGGTCAGACTTAACGGCAATAAGGCCAGCAGCAGAAACCACAGCAACAGGTTGTGTCCAAGGGAGTAGCGGGCCTTGCGATTGGCTAGGGATTGTTCACTCATCGTTGATGGGTTCCCCTAGGTCGGTATTCAGTGTTTGCGTTGAAATATCACTCATTGTCGTACCAAACCGCAGATCAGCAAAAGCGTCAATATTGACACCTTGTTTGAGTATGCCACCTTCCACGGCTAAGTCCATAATCTGTTTCAAACCTGCTTTATCCACATTTAAGTGCTGATAGTTGATGACTCGTAGTTCAGAGTCAAGGCTGGCGATAATCGCTTTGCGGGTATGGGCTGGAATATGCTTACGGACAATGCGAACAATTTTCTCGAGTATTTCTCCCCCCGCCTGTCTTGCTTGTTCAATATCCTGCCCAGCTTGGTGAATGTAGTGCATGACTTCTTTGACAGCGTCGAATTTATTGGCGATGGCTCCATCAGTGGCGAGGGCAATGCACTCCACATGACCGTGAGGCCAGGGCATAACATCCTTAGAGTACCAGGCGACACGACCAAAACCACCGGTTTCCACCACGTCGGCCCAGGGCAGCGATTGTTCAAAGGCCGCCGCTCGCGCCCGGTTACTATTGCTTTTGATAAAGGCCGGAGATTTGGGGGGGGGCACGGCGATGGCTAGCACTTCTGCTGGAGTATTAGGGCTTAGACTGAGACGGACACCATGTTCTTTGAGGTAACGATATAACACGACGCTATGGGTGGCTAACAGATGAGGCATGCCAATTTCTGTCGGATGGCCTGTTTCTTGATAGACCTGTTTCAGGGCCGTGGCCACTTTAGCATTCGGTTTACGGTCCCTGCGCTGAAGCGGCAGCTGCACTTTTTGATTAATTAGATCATTAATGGCCAGTGCGTTACCATCGCGATGCATCAGACCTACCCAGCGAAAATGGTTTTTTTCCTGATACATATCCATCGCTAACGGGCTCATCACATAGGCCATATCGACTTCGCCAGATTGAAAATAAGCCCGCAACAGATCCCAGCTTTTCATCTGCTCGATCCGAAAATCGGCGTGTTTCATCTGGCCTCGATAACGTTCATAAGCCACCAAGGCGGCATAGTGATCTGCCAAGGGAATATAGAGCGCTTTGATCGTTTGTTTTGAATTTTGGGGAAAAACGAAACTATTGTAGCTAATCATGGATGCCAGTAACAACAAGGCAGCCCAATGTCTGAGTAGCCAACGACCTCTCGTTCCGAATTTCATGGTCAATTCCCCTTGTTATCATGATATTAATAACGTTCACTATTTGCAGAGCATTATCCTCAAGCTTGCCATTGGATCGTCTGCAGTGTGCGTTATATCAGTATAGCTAGATGACACAAGAAAGCATGAAATATAAGAGTAGCAAGTCACCTCTATTCGGTGAAACGCAATGGATATACGATATTGAATTCAAATGATTCGGTTAATTGAGAAATCGAGGATGATCATGATCAAAGAACTCCGTTCATTTAGATTAGTAGCGACGATCATTTTATTTTCTTGAGACACCCCTTGCGTAAAAAAAGATGAATGGCAGAGAAAACGAAAGCGGTGTTTTTGAGCAGTTATCGTATTGAGAGAAACCTGTATGACTCGTCATTGTTGGAGAATAAAGCAGAGCGATCCGATTAAATTCGTTAAATAACGACGCCTGGTCATTTCATCTCATCGGTAAATCGACACGAACAGGAGGGACTATCAATAATCGATATTATCGAACAATCTCCTTGTTAAATACAAGCTTAAACACAACGTTGACTTCAGCATGTAACTATATGAAAAATAAATAGGCTCGCTGATATTTTAGCGTAATGTGGATAGCTTTCTTTAACAATCACACAGCAAAGGTACGGTACATCAATGTCTAACGATTGATTATGTGGCTAGCCTAAGGACTAAAATGGAGGGAGCTTGTCGCAATATTTCCATGAAATGGATTATTTTTACAACAACACAAACTCACATTGTATACAGTTTATTCTTAGGGGTGATGATTAATGAGGTTTTGTTAAGTACTGAAAATTTGAAAAATATAATTAAATCAATACAGAATATTTTTTTAAACAGAAAAATAAATTTGGTATTGAGTTTGCTTTTATCCATGCGACATATTGTCAACATCGTGGAACACACAAGGAGAGCAGGGATGAAACAACTACATGCAGGAGACCGGTCTGTCAGGGTGATCATTGGAGTTAGTTTGTTGGTGATAGCATTCTCTAGCCCGATAACACCATTAACGTTAGCCGCATATTGCTTAAGTGCGATGTACCCATTATTGACGGCGCTTGTTGCATGGGATCCATTTTATTCAATGATGTTGAGCATAATAGAAAAAATAGAAAGTATTCAACTCATGCGGCATAAAAACCACATTTAATTATATTGATGTAACACGATACCCTATTAAGAGCTTGATACTGAATTTAAGGATCAGCTATCAAGCTTTTTTTATGCGTGTCAGGCAAGGAAAAATTTTGGATAATTTCAGCCTAGGGTGATTCATCAGCCGATGGTCAGGATTTCGCATTAAGCAATACGCGTAAACAAAGGCATCGGAGGCGAAACCGGAAAGGAATTGCGCCGCCCATTCCTAAGCATCAGCGTTGAATTAAACGCTTCTATTCCTTAAATTTACCTCCTTCATGCGTTAGTAACCAAGCCTTACGGTCTAGTCCGCCAGCATAGCCAGTCAGGTTTCCATTACTACCAATAACGCGATGACAAGGGACAATGATTCCAATCGGGTTTTTACCATTGGCCGCGCCCACAGCACGAACAGCCTTAGGATTATTCACCGCATCAGCAATATCGCGATAACAAACAACCCGACCAAAAGGTATTGCTACCAGCTTAGCCCAGATCATTTTTTGGAAATGGGTTCCCTGCTGATCCAGAGGTATATTAAACGCCCTACGCTTCCCACCAAAATATTCGTTGAGTTGCCCTTTACAACGATTGATCATTTCACAGCGATTAACGGTGGTGTCTGTTGATTCAGTAAAAACAAGTTGAGTGATGCCGTGTTCAGAGGCTTGAATCTCTATCACGCCGATGGGTGTGCTCATATAATCAATATACATCAAAGTTAACTTCATAATTGTAGTGTTCAATAACTACGCCATGGCGAAGCCCGATCGAAATTAAAATTGTCAGCCATTTTTTTCGTCACTTCTTTTAACGTGCTTCCATCACCATGCATTGACATAGCAAAACTCGAAAAAATCAGAAACAAACCCTACATACCCGATGATTTACTGCCTAAATAAATACCGTGCCCTGATAATAATTGTTGCAATGAAGTTTGGCGATGGCGATTATCCACACTATTGACAGCCATCGCCAGTGCTTTTCGCTGACCGACAAACGCGGCCATGCGCTTAGCGCGAGTGAGTCCTGTATATATCAAGTTACGATATAACATTTTAAAATGTTGCGTTGCCACGGGAATAATCACCGCTTCGAATTCACTGCCTTGTGATTTATGAATGGTAATTGCATACGCTAAACTCAGTTCACTAAGATCTTCTTTTTTATAAACGACCTGTCGAACCGGTTCTCCAAAATCGACCAAGCAACTATAATCGCTAGGATCAATCGCACGGATACGGCCAATATCCCCATTGAAGACTTTAAGATCATAATTATTACGAGTTTGGATCACTCGATCAGCGGGGCGAAAAAATCGCTCTCCCATTTGGATCTGTAATTTCCCCTCTTGTTCTGGATTGACTAACGATTGCAAGGTTTTATTAAGATTCATGGTCCCTAAGGTTCCTCGGACTTGCGGAGTTAATACTTGTATTTCACAATCCTTACCGAGTTTTTCTGGCAACGTTTTAGTATAAAGCCGACACAGCGTCTCTAATGCGGTTAATCCATAATGTAACGAAGACCAAGGATGAACCTTATCTAATATGCTTTTGAATGCTTGCCAATCGGTTGATGTTTTCGACAATGAGGCTAAATCAACATGCTGAAATTTTTCAGGAATAATAAATAACGGTGTATTTAACGGCGTATCCTCCGTCGGTGGCGCATAAAGTTGTTCAACGACGACACTCTCTTCAACTTTATGCATTTGACCCACGATGGTATTGCTGGTTTTCAGGTAATAACGCCCATCTTCATCCAGAGTGGTGGCAATGGCACGCTTCGCCCGTTCAAGAAACTTGAGTTGGGCTTGCGAAGCTTCATCAGCATCAACAAACACACAGTCCACTGATTGTTTCCATAGATTGGGTTCAGCAATGGGTGATGCAATTTTTGGAATCTGGCCTTGATTGATACTATGTGCATATTTGATAATCAAGGATTGGGCTGCCTGGCGAAATATTTGGGTGAGTTTAAAATGCGGTACCCTCTGGCTTGACAATAAATCTTGCAATACTGCGCCAGCGCCAACGGACGGTAATTGATCGGGGTCACCAATCAACAAGACTTGAGTATTTGTCGAAACGGCTCGCAATAACGAGGCAGCTAAATTGATATCCAGCATGGAACATTCATCAACAATTAAAAAATCCGTATTCAACGGCTCCTCTTCGCCTTTCTTGAAATCGTTATTTTGCGGATCCCACGCTAATAAACGATGAATGGTTTTCGCCTCTTGACCGATCACCTCGCTCATGCGCTGCGCTGCACGACCGGTAGGTGCCGCCAGTAATACCCGTTTCCCCATGGCTAAAAGTAATTTGACTAATGCGCGAGTGGTTGTGGTTTTACCGCAACCTGGTCCCCCTGTCAGAATTGAAAACGGGGCCGCCACGATGTTAACCACACTCGCGTGCTGCTCTTGACTTAAGGTCATTTCCTGCTTGGTGCAATACCGTGTGATCCAAGTACTCATCCGTTCATGATCGAGCGATTGTCGTATGACCATGAGTTGTTGGATTTTGTCAGCGACATAGGTTTCATCGCGATAAATCGACTTAGCGTAATAACAATCAATCACTATATTATCAATGAGTAAACAACGCTGTTTGATTTCATTGAGCGCTAACAGATCATTCAATAGCTCAATGGTGAGTTCGGGCTGATCAAGATTCAATAAAGTTTGGATGTTGCTAACAATTTGCGCTTGCGTCAGATAGCAATGTCCCTCATCACGGCTATTCGCCAAGACATGTTTAATCCCTGCCTGAATACGCGGTACCCCGTCCGTGGCAAACCCCATCGATAAGGCAATACGATCTGCCGAAAAAAAACCAATCCCATAAATATCACGGGCTAAACGATAAGGGTTATCTGATACCTTGGCAATCGAATCTTGACCATATTGTTTAAAAATTTTCACCGCAAACAAGGTGCTAATCCCATGGGATTGTAAAAAAATCATCACATCACGAATCGCCCGATGTTCTTCCCATGACGTCCGAATTTTCGTCAGTTTTTTTTCCGCAATATTCGGTACATTTAACAACTCATCCAGGTTGTCTTCGAAGACTTCCAGGGTACGCTCCGAAAAATGTTTAACAATCGCCCGCGCCGTTTTTGGCCCAACCCCTTTGATCAGTCCAGAGCCTAAATATTTCTCCAAGGCCGCCGCCGTTGCCGGTTTTTTCTCCATAGCCCTGTCGGCACGGAATTGCTCGCCAAATTTAGGGTGCTGAGTCCAACTTCCATAAAACGCCATACTTGCCCCAGCAAACACCTTCGCTTGATGAATCAGCACAGTCACACGCGACTGGGGTTGTGAGAAAGGTGCAACTTTCAACACTGACCACCCTGTTTCCAGACTATGAAATGTAATCCGTTCGACAATCCCCGTCACACATTCTTGTTGAACAATCGTCGGCACGAGCGCCCCTTTAGTACTTGTAGCGTTAATTATTTTATCGTTCAACCATAACCCAAAGCCGTATTTACTATCAATTAAAAATCAATAATAAAGGAATAAATAGGATATATGGGTAAGCGACTGTTGGTTTTATTGCACTTGAAAAATATTCTTTAAACATCTCGAATAATCCGCTTCGACGATTATACCATTGAGAATAAAGTTGGAATGCGACACCATCGTCGTCAGCACTGAGTTGCATTTTTTGTTCAATGAGTTTTATTCTATCTTCCAAACGTTTCTGAAATGTTTTCCATATACTATCCTGTAACCATAAAATACTGACCAGAACAACGGCAAACCATGTATTAATATCATACGCTATCAAAAACACGCTAAGGAATACACAAAAAAGTTTAATGATGAGGGAAAATTTTTCATAGCTTTCAATGTTGCCGTGAAGAATTGCCCATTCATGTTGATAACTATTCATAGTTTAGTAGCACTCTGCTTTAATGGCTTGTCTTGGTATTTTTACGACATCGTTACATTGACTAGAAGGTCTCAGACATTTCGATCTGCCGATACCGCCACCAAGCGCTTACGATGGGCACGAAAATCCCACTTGATAACCGACTGAATATATCCAAAGCCTTTGAGATTTAGGCATGAATTGATTGCTCTCGCGTTAAACTCTCTGATTACAATCTTAACGGAGAAGCATATATCCGACATTCAACAATCTAGCGTTTGAAAATTTCAAAGAAAATTGATTTTACAGGATTTTTTCTGAAAAAGGTAATACTTATTGTATCGCCGACTGAAGAAAAATTCCGGTGGAATTAAGAATCAAACAAGATCAAATGATAAGCTGCCCAATGTCCGATATATTATTAGGGAGTAATGAGTTTTAAGAGGAAGCACTCTGATTCATCAATCTTGGGGAGTTTAGGCGCCTTATCACTCATGCCGTTTTACCACCAATCATTGCAAAATAGAAATCTATCAAATTGATTCAAAATAAATTATCAGACTCCGATAGGCGGTCGCTCATATTGACAAATTTATTGATATCAAAATTTATGTTACTGGTTGTACGCTTTTGTGATTGCTCCATTTCCTGAATGATGTCTATGGATCGTGCGTTACTCTCAATAACGGCTTGCTCAACAATTCTTGGCGTAATTAATACAATCGTCTCAGTCGTTACATTACCCATTTCTCGATTTGAAAACAGCTATCTCAATTGAACATTTTATTTTTGCATATTTCATTAAAATCCAACGAAGAGATCAGCGACTTCATTGTTGCCATTCTTTAATTCATTTCGCATTAAAGCAGATAAAAATATATCAACATGGTGAATTTTTACCCGCAAACTGTTATAAAACGATCAATTTTTATACCTGTTTGCTATTCACCCTGACAATGCTAAAATTAATACAGCACCAACACCTCAATAAAAAAAACGTATAACAGCACGATAGAAATCAAGAACCAATACTTGAATCTTATCTCTTATCCAATCGAGCCTACATTTCGGACCCCTAGCGTGTGAAAATCACCAAGGGCTTTGGTTTTACCGAGATTTTTCTGAACCAGTGTGATACTTGTCGTATCTCGAGTGAAGAAAAATCAGGGCGCGATCAAAAATCAACCTGAAGCACATCACTGGGTGCGAAACATAGAATCTCATACCTAAATACCTAAAAAAACAAAATACAATTTCAACCGTGGGGAACACTTGATGATACATGTACGTTTTTGTTCGACGATATTTGTACCATTGTTATTGGCAATTGTTATTTATGTGCCTCAATCTGCCTTTAGCCAAACATTTACCATACCAATTAGTGATCTCAGAGAGGATTTATCAACACTTCCTCAAGACCCAGCGACTACATTACAACAACGACTCGCCCAACAACTGCAAAAGGAATTAAATCAACTGGGTCTGCAAACTGGCACGAATTTTTTATTTGGGAAATTTCCTATCGAAGCATTCACTGAACAAATTAATCGCCTCTGTCTCGTGCCATTACCTAAAGAAGCACATATCGATGCGACTAATGCGATCGTATTTATTCATGATACCTCTCGCTTTGATTTCCAACTAAACAATCTTCAAGACATGACTATCGTCGCTAGTTTAAACGGTCATATTGAGACCCAGGCCGATGCCTGGGTACGCTGGGGGCAAGCGGTACCCTTTGTCAGTGATTGCAAAGGTTTTGCTAAAGATAATGGAAAAATTAGTGCTTCCATGCCATTTGACATCAATGTCACATTAACGATTAATTTAAACCCGAGTTACGATTCTCAATTAATGGCGATTGTTATTGATAAAAGCGCCGAAGTCTCGGGCAACCTGACATTACATGGCGGTAATATAAAACCAGATTTTGGCGATGTATCACTGATAAATGTTATTTTAAATGCCTATGAGCGTTATTTATTGAATAAATTACGCAGTAAGGGACGTAACCGGTTTGATCAAAAAGTTCAGGAGCTTAATTATCGATTGAACGGCCTAGATAGCGATGGGAATATTGACAGTTCCATCACCGCATTTAACGGTCGAAGTCTCTTTACCTTTGGTCAAAACCCAGAGGATCAGGCTGTCATTCAAGACATTTTAACACAACTCGGCATTCCTGACATGCTGGTACAAATGCTCAATGAACGCGGCATTGAAATTCTTTTACAGCTAATCGTCATGACAGAGACAGAACGAAAAAATTTTATTGCTGAACTGGGTGCGAATATCGGTTGTCACGCATTGCGCCAAAGGTATGAGCTTAATCTGCCTCAAGCGCCACTTTATGTTCAAGAAGGATCGGCCTGCATGATAGCTGATCTTTATGGGATAGATCGGGGTAATTATTACAATGATTCCCAATGCCTGCAAGCCGTTGCCTTTCGACCCATTATTCCTGAGCAGTTCTGTGATCGTTGGGTCAGTAAACAAAAGAAAAACACGTTAGGAAACGCGGCTTCCTGGCTTCCAGATTTAGACCAGCCCAATGATCCGCTACCGATGTTTCCTAGTCAAAAATGGACAAGTTTTATTAGCACGAAAATGAATGTAGGAGTCGTCTCCATTGACAATAATCAGCAACCTTTTGTTAAGCTAGTCAATTACAAAACCATTACCAATATCCCTCGTGGCAATGGTAGCTGCGCCCTGGAAATGCGGATTTTTAAAGAAGAGATTAATCGCCAAGGTTTAAGGCCTATGCTAGCCATTCATGGTGGCACTTGGAAAGGTCGAGGATTATCCGTTTTTGGTTTAGAGGCCAGTCTCTCACATTTTACGCAACAAGGGTTTGTGGTGTTTGCTCCCTTTTATCGTTTAGTCGGTGCCAGTGATGGTAACACTGAATGTAATTCGGCAAGTTGGCGTGAAATAACTCAAGATGTCGCAGATGCCTTACAATGGATTAAAGATTATGGCACATCCTTTGGTATCATACCCAATAGTCAAATCAGTTTATTTGGCCAATCTGCAGGGGCACATTTAGCTGCCTGGTTAATAATCAATCGCCCCAATGATGTACGAAAAGCACTGCTATTTTACCCACCTTTAGATGTGTTGGATTTTTTAAGTAATTCACTACCCGTTGGCAGTCAATATGAGACGTTTCGGAATTTTGGTGTTAAATCATTGGCAAAATTTTTTGGTACCCAGGGGAGCGACGACGAACTAAGAATAATCGATATCGATTTTAGCCGAATCACTGCCAATATGAGTCTAAGCGAGATAACTCAGCAACTACCGGATACTTTGTTTAATTTTTCAAATATAAACCCAGCAGCACCTCCAATTTATTTACAGCAATGTGCAACACGTCTAGGCATTGATCTCAACGCGGTAGATCTTGCGGCACGACCATCTGAGTTAAATTTTTGCTTGAAATCATCGGTTGCAGAATTTATCGTGTCGAATTCGTTTTTTCATCAGCTCGCCGGAAGTCCATTGCCGATAATGGTTGTGCATGGGAGTAATGACTCGTTAGTTCCCTACGCCCAAACCATTAAATTGTGCAATGCCATTGATGGTCAAAGCCGCCCACTCGAGCTAACAAATGATCACACGATGTTTGCTTGTGGTAGCAGCAGCGAAGTCCACCTCGTCAACGGTGCCGAACACGCCATGGATTTTGGTTTATGTTTTGGAACCTTGTGCCCTGCCGGTCCCATTGATTCAAGCACACGCAATGCCGCACTTGCCGCGGTAGATAATGCTTATCAGTGGGTAGGCCAAACACAAACAAGATCAAACCGTATTCGCTCTTATCAATTAGTGAATTTAGCTGAGAATAGCTCCTCATCATCCCATCGTATTCGCCAAGGGGGCGGCAGCATAAGCAGTATTATTTTTCTTGTTGTTTTGTTCGGTTTCTGGTTTTTATTAAATAAACGCCGCAGCGAATCGAAAAAATAGCGATGGGATAAATGAATATAGCAAAAAATTATGATACTGTTACATTGCTTAGTTTGTTATAGACTTCGGGATTGATGGATGCATTTTGAAGGCTGAACTTCAATGTAAACCCTAACGTTTCAAAAAAACTGGTTAAAAACCGTTGCGCTGCTTTATTTACTGCATCTAAGAATGAATACTCGATTTTTCTAAAACTCACAATAAGTGACATTGCTTATCTTAGAAAAAACTCCGTTGTCAGTTGTTGTATCTTAACAGACTGTTCGATTTTTAGGGTCCACTATATACAGCAATTAAAGATTTTTTCCTCACTTTTTTTAAACGTTATCGCGCCGAGCAAAGCTCGGCGTATCTTGCAGGGTGAAAGTCCCTGTCTGGGGCAGTTCCGAAAGGAACTGTTTTAAGGACTAGCCATCCACTCGTATCGAGCCTTGGATTCATGGCAGAGTGCTGGTACAGCTTCGAAATAATCAATGCGGATGCCGAGGGTTAAGGTGTTGGATGATAACCATGAGCCAGGTGGGAATGATGATTCAACAAAAACGGATCAAAGCACTATATGCTCTCGGGGTGTCTTATCAGGCATATAGTTTTTCACTTAATTAAATCGAATAATATCATCCTATCGTTAAACTGATAGTTAGATCATGCACTTAACAAGTGAGGCTCACATAGACCCGCTTGCTCACGCATTTTATTCATCACACAAAATACTTTGCTTGCCTCTTCACGATACTCATTGAAGACGTTGATCACCGACGCACGTAGTTCCTCAAACGTACTGAAATATTTAAATGCGCGGCGTCACGTTTTGTGTTTTTTTATTACTTATCGATGGGATTAAAATCTGGTGAAAATCCAGGTAATGGTTCCAAGGTCAGTCGATCTTTATTTTGTTCAACAAACTCTGTCACGATCTTCGCTCGATGATAACACGCACCATCTTCGACCAAAATGACGGGACAAGTGTAATGATCGAGTCACTGGCGTGGAAGCTTCACATATGTTTCACCGTTGAATTTACCGGTCGATTCCGCACTGGCCAATAACTTATAGCTCTGGAAGTTATTGGCCAGACATGAATTGATGGCTCACGTTAAATGCACTGATAGTATATTCCAATAGACAAATGAGTCTGAAGGAGACAAAATAGCTATGCTCGTTTTTTATCCTGCTCAAAGATCAAGTTAAACAACGTCTCCCGCTCAAATTTCAATATCCGGGCTGATTCATTACCACTCACTTTAGTGGCGAGTTTATCCAGGTCGCCTTGATGGACCGTGTCAATGCGAACGAATATAGCCGGGTGTCCATTGGGCTGAGGCTTGCGCCGCTCACCAATAGAGACTTGTCTTGGGTTTGTTTTTTCAAAATGTATCCGTTGTCGTTGATCGCCCGTTGACGACCTCAAATTGTACACATGCGAAACGGAATTTTTTGGAGTCTATAGGACAAGAAATCAATCCGGTTGTTAGGGGTTGGATCAATTACTATGGAAAATTTAACCGTTCAGAGTTTAGATTTTCGCTTCAAAAAATTAATAATTATTATGTAAGTTTAAATTGATTTCAGAGAAAAATAGAGGAGTAGCGTGGATTAAGCGTAGCGAATCCATCATGAACAAGCGTTAAAACAAATGAATGTCCCCTGAGTCTTGTCGTCATTCAATACCACATTGGCACATGATTACATCGCTTATCGCTGACGTGGATTCGCTACGCTTAATCCACGCTACCCGAGGAAAAGAAGACGCAAGTTTCTCTAGCGTAGTTGCCTGTGTTTTTTAGAGTGCTCCAGATACTCACGATGCAAAACTCACCACAGCGGCACTCTTCAACTTTAAACACTTGCCTGTACAGCAATCTTAACTAACTCAGCAATCAATTTATGCGACTGTTTCGTATAGCCACCACTTGTCATGATAACGGTTGGAATTTTTCTTTTTGTTAATTGCTCAATAACAAATTTATCACGTTTTAGCACACCCTCAAAACTCACTTTTAAGCTACCTAGTGGGTCTGTCTCTAAAATATCATTACCCGCATTATAAAAAACAAATTTAGCCTCTGAGTTTTCATCTAGAAATTTGACTAATTTAGTTTCAAGAACATCCAGGTAAACATCATCCTTCATACCAGCTTTCAAAGGTATCATATATGGAAATTCATCAGGATCGCCATCGTGTAATCCAGGATAAGACTGAAAACCATACATATCGAAGTTTTTTACTGTCGGATCATTTTCTGTGACAGATTCAAATCCATTTCCCCTATGTGCATCTAAGTCTATCATTAATACGATTTCATCTGCTTTTAGCAAACCTTTATCACGGCTATTAACAATACTTAATGCCGCATCTGCAAAAAAACAAAAACCTTTACCATGAGTTGAAAATGCATGATGATAACCACCACCTATATTCATAACCCTCGCATTTTCACTAAGCGCTACTTCAGCCGCTTTCAACGTGCCATTACAGGCTAATTTAATCGGCTTTAACAGCTTATTATGTAATATGCTTGCGGGAATAAATTTTGTTAAAGAAATTTCTATTACACTAGCGATGGTCGATGATTTATTTAAAGAGCTGAGGTACTTTCCACTATGAACTTTAAGAAGTACTTCATCTGATATTGGCCCATCAGGTTTAATCCACAACGCGTCAATTTCATTTTCAAATTCGCTTGAAATCAAGCGCCATGCTTTAATGAATTTCATTCCATCGAACGAATGTATTTTATTTATCCCCAAAGAATTAAAATCATACTGCTCTGAATAAATTAAATGCGTTTTCATTGTCGGGTTTTACAGCTACGGATTTGCAAGACATATATTATTACGTCATTAGGTGTCCACATATGTATATAATTTCCAAAAAATCGTAATTTTAAAACCCATCGCATATATTTATTATTTACATATTCATTTATTCGAATACTGGGTGATTTTAAAGGAGCTACACCAGAACCTATTTCTAGTAATGATCCAACAACAGTAGAACAGTTTAAATTAAGTATATTGTAGCGCTTTTGATTACTTTTAAAATCGTTCCAGTAATCGATCATTAACTCTTCATCTAGCTTTTTTATTAGAATTTTATTATCCGAGTCTTTTTGCTCAAGACGCCTATCTACCTTATAGCTACTTGGAAACACTGACTCATGAGTTTGCCCCAACTTAATATTGTTTTTAGCTTTTGCAGCACTTTTTGGCCAAAAGCTAACATATGTATCATTTATCTGGAGAGAAACGTGACCTATAT
>VAPK010130987.1_pt1 | contig 26606 bp, 24 predicted proteins | sample 3395031 | NCBI WGS metagenome assembly VAPK01 (sample SAMN08290443, study PRJNA428436) | hydrothermal vent metagenome | isolation source: Deep-sea hydrothermal vent chimney 1 | place: Pacific Ocean: Juan De Fuca Ridge
CAATGCCTCCAATGCCTTATCAATGTGCTTCTCAGCATTTAAGGCGCTTTCATAGATCGATATAACATTTCCTTGTTTATCGACAATGTAAGTAACTCTACCCGGGATCATACCAAACATATTGGCCTTGACACCAAATAATTTTCTAATCTCATTTTCGGTATCTGAAAGTAAAGTAAATGGCAAATTGTATTTAGCAGCAAAATCTTTATGGCTCTGAATATTGTCTGCACTTATTCCAACAACTTTTACATTTTTGTCGGTAAATTCTTCATAAGAATCTCGAAATTTACACGCTTCTTTGGTGCAACCGGGTGTATCGTCTTTGGGATAAAAATAAATTACCATTGCAGTATTTCCCATAAATTGAGAACTGTTAAATTCATCTCCGTTTTGATCCATTAGTTTAAATTCCGGGATTCTATCCCCTACTTGAACTTTATTTTGGCCATTCATATTTAATTGGGATATTATTGTTATTATTACAATTAATGAAATAACTATTATTATATTTCGTTTCATGTTACCTTATTTAAAATTTCAACTTGATCTTTTATTTGTAGGAAGTTTTCATAAAAAAAACCCTTTCACACTATATTCTATTTACCACTGTAGGTCACGAAATTTCTAGGCGTTTCATAAAGTGTTATGGATAGATCTAAACTTGCTTCGATCTTTGGTCGAAGTTTATTCCATATTACTACAGAAATATTTTCTGCAGTGGGATTTAAAGTAGCAAATTCTGCAACTTCTACATTTAAATTTTTATGATCAAATTGTTCTTCAATTTCGTTTCGAATTAAATTCTTAAGAATTTTCATATCAATTACAAAACCTGTTTCTTTACGAATTTCACCAGTTACCGATACAATTAATTCATAATTATGACCATGAAAATTAGGGTTTGCACATTTACCAAATATTTCGGCATTTCTGGCATCTGTCCATTCGTTGTTGTAAAGCCTGTGTGCTGCATTAAAATGTGCCTTTCTGTTTACTGTAACTCTCATGATTGAATTTTAAGATCTATTTTAAAGAAAAAGAGCTTTAATTTTCGATTCGAATATAATACTCATTAAAAATAATTTTAAACCATTCTGTATAAATATCTGGATTTGTTTTTATGTCCAATTTAACGGCTTCAACATCCATCCATTTGTAATCTTCTACTTCTTTCTTGTTGATTATGGGATCTTTATCGAAATAACCAACCATTACATGGTCTAATTCGTGTTCTGTTAAACCATTATCAAAAGGTGCTTTATAAACGAACCAAAAAACTTCTTTCAAATCACAAACAAACCCCATCTCTTCCTGTAATCTACGTTTTCCTGCGTCAATATTTACTTCTCCATTACGCTGATGACTACAACAAGTATTGGTCCATAAATTAGGCGAATGGTATTTATCAGAAGCTCTTTGTTGCAGCAAAAGCTCACCTTTTTTATTGAATATGAAAACCGAAAAAGCCCGATGTAATTCACCTTTTTCATGGGCTTCCATTTTAGGCATCAACCCTAATGGCTCATCCCTATCATTTACCAATATTACTTGTTCTTCCCTTTCCATAATATCTTTAAAACAACCTATTAGTTTAACATTTCTAAAGAGAGCTGTGCAATTTTTACGGTTGATTTCTTATCTTCTATATTATTCCACGCAAAAATAGCATTATTATTTATCAGTTCAAATTGAGGAAACCCACTTGCTCTTGAAGCAGAAATTGGACTAACAACTACCGGTATTGATTTAGTACCATCTCTATTTACTTTTACAATTTTAATTTCAGCTTCTTCTTCTGTAGATTCAACCCAACTCACCAATGCATTTTGATCATCTAATAAAGCCACGTCAACTCTTCCAATTGGCTTACCATTATCTATTTGAATAGGAACAGCAAAATTTTCACCATTGTCATTTGAGAAGGTTAAATTTACTTTCGGAATTTTATTTGCTGCTGTAAACCAAGCAATTACCAAGGTATTCTTAAAAGTAGCAGCCCTTGGCCCATTAACAGGACAGCCCTTGATTTCCCAATTGTCATTGTGAATAGATTTTGGTTCGGTCCATTTATCGTCTACCAATCTGGAAATATAAATATCGCGTACCTCATCATCTGTTCTATTTCTATAAACAATAATTGGTCCGTTTGGTGTAATTGCTGCCGAAGTCTGACAACAATCACAAGTTTTACCATCAACCAAAGTATCGTCTACAATATCTCCATTAGCCAGAATAGTTGCGGTTCTGATATTCATAGCACCTCCATTATGTTCTCCTCCTCCTGTATTTCTACCATCCAACCATGTAATAAAAAAAGAATCGTTCTCATAGGGTAACATAGTAACAAAACCGTGCTCGGTAATAGTAGTATCTTTGTGCAATCTATTCTCTTGGTTCCAACTTTTACCATTATTAGATGATTGTATGGTTTGGATATCATATGAAAATTTAACAGGATCTGATCTTTGTAGATAATGAACCAAAATATTTTCCTTATTTTTTGCAATTGCAGGAAAATCGGCCCAGTTTACAATCCAGTCATTTCCACTAGCAATTTCTTTTGCATTTGTCCATTTACCATCACTTAAAGTGGAATAATTTAAAGAATTTACAGAATCGTTTATCTTTTGGGTCCATGACATCATTAAATCATCCCCTTGTGCAAATAAAAATGGTTGCATGCTATTTGCCATTGCAGGGCTTTCCATAAATTGGATGGTATTGGCCTTTTTTGTTTCTTTATTACAAGAAATAATGCTAAAAATAAATAAGAGTATTACCAGTTTAAATAATTTTATCATTCTATCGATTTTAATAAGTTAATAGTCTTTTCAGAATCCCATTCTGTAGCTCCATCAATTCTTTTTACCATTTCTCCTTTTGTATCATAAATCAAAGTAGCAGGTAAAGCATAAATATCCATTTTATCTAATGAAGAAGTATAGTGTAAAAATTGCAGAGGGTAGTTTTTCGATTCATTAAAAGTCTTTATTTTTTCAATCTTATCTGTTGATGGAAATAAAAAAATAAAGTTTTCATTTTTTAACAATTCTTGTGCGCGCACCAACGAGGGCATTTCCTGTAAACATGGTGTACACCAGGTAGCCCAAAAATTCACCAATACTCTCTTACCTTCAAAATCTTTTATATTAACATTTTCGCCTTCTAAATTAACAAATAAGGAAGGTTTGACCGGTTTTTCTTTCAAAACATTTTCTTTTCTAACATCTGCACAACTTGCTAATAAACAGATACTAATAAAAAATACAACATGCTTAATTTGCATTTATTTTAATTTAAATTTGGGAACCTATTCTTAATTCTAGGTTTACAATTATATTTGTGCTGCAATATAAAAGATTAATTTATTATATGAGATTATTTAACATCATTTTCACATTTCTAATCTTGCTAGTAATCTCCTGTAAAAATGATACGGAAAGTAGGGTTTCTACTAATAAAAACACCATCTCTAAAAAGGAAGAAAAAAGGAATAATAAATTCATTTCAGATGATGCCAGAAAAAGAGAACCCGATTCTATTAATAATAAAAATACGGTTGCTTTTTTAACCCAATACGGTAAAATCAATAAAGAAACAAAAGTTTTAATAAAAACAAGACTGGGAAATATAACTCTAAGATTATACAATGACACCCCTTTGCATAGGGCCAGTTTTATATTTTTAACGAAAGTTGGATATTTTGATACGACTTGTTTTTATAGAATCGTACCCAATTTCATCATTCAAGGAGGTGAGTCAGAAAGGTTGGATACGCAAAACTATAAAGCCAAATATATGCGTTATAAAATTCCTCCTGAATTCAGAAAAAAAAGAAAACACAAATATGGTGCTCTGGCAGCCGCACGTGATTGGAAAAAAAATCCTGCTAAGAATTCAACTGCTTTTGAATTTTATATCATTCAAAACAAAAAAGGTGCACATCATCTAGATGGAGAACATACTGTTTTTGGAGAAGTTATTTCAGGATTTGACGTAATTGACAAAATTGTTAATTTGGAAGCAGGTAGTGATGAATGGCCATTAGAAGATGTTTTTATGAAAGTAGAAGTTTTAAACTAAATTACAAAATCATCATTTTCAAATCATCAAATTAACAGTATATTTGCGCTCCTAAATTGAATGCATGAGTTTTTTAGAAGAAATAGAAAGAAGAAGAACATTTGGTATTATTTCACATCCTGATGCCGGTAAAACAACTTTAACTGAAAAGTTATTGCTCTATGGTGGTGCAATTCAAGAAGCAGGTGCGGTAAAAAGCAATAAAATTAAAAAGGGAGCTACTTCCGATTTTATGGAAATTGAAAGACAGCGCGGTATTTCTGTAGCAACTTCTGTTTTAGCTTTTATTTATAAAAATAAGAAAATCAATATCTTAGATACTCCTGGTCATAAAGATTTTGCTGAAGATACTTTTAGAACTTTAACTGCTGTAGATAGTGTTATTGTTGTTATAGATGTAGCAAAAGGTGTAGAAACCCAAACAGAAAAACTGGTAGAAGTCTGCCAAATGCGTAAAATTCCGATATTGGTTTTTATCAATAAATTAGATAGAGAGGGAAAAGATGCATTTGATCTCTTAGATGAAATTGAACAAAAATTAGGCTTAAAAGTTGTACCTCTCAGTTTTCCCATTGGTATGGGATATGATTTCAAGGGAATTTATAATATCTGGGCTAAGAAATTAAATCTTTTTTCCGGTGATGTAAAACAAACTGTTTCTGAAGGAATTGAATTTACAGACATCCACACCCCCAAATTAGATGAAATAATTGGTGAATCACATGCTGCTGATCTTCGAGAAGAATTAGAATTGGTTGAAGAGGTATACCCCAAATTTAGTAAAGAGGACTATTTAAAAGGAGATTTGCATCCTGTGTTTTTTGGTTCTGCCTTGAATAATTTTGGTGTTAAGGAACTTTTAGACTGTTTTATTGATATTGCTCCTTCACCACAACCAAAAATGTCTGATATTAGATTGGTCGATTCTAAAGAGGAGAAATTTACGGGTTTTGTATTTAAAATACATGCTAATATGGATCCGAAGCACCGCGACCGATTGGCTTTTATAAAAATAGTATCCGGTATATTTAAAAGAAATACCAATTATTTACATGTAAAACATAATAAAAAAATGAAATTCGCAAGTCCGAATGCATTTTTCGCCGAAAAAAAAGAAATTGTTGATGAGTCTTTTCCTGGTGATATAGTTGGTTTACATGACACCGGCAATTTTAAGATTGGCGATACACTTACAGAAGGCGAAAAATTAGAATTTAAAGGAATCCCTAGTTTCTCTCCAGAACATTTTAGATATGTAAATAATGCCGACCCAATGAAAGCGAAGCAATTAGCTAAGGGACTAGATCAATTAATGGACGAGGGGGTTGCACAGTTGTTTACTCTAGACCTCAACGGTAGAAAGGTAATTGGTACCGTTGGTGCTCTTCAGTTTGAAGTGATTCAATATCGACTAGAGCACGAGTATGGAGCAAAGTGTACATACGAAAATTTGAATGTACACAAAGCTTGTTGGGTTGAACCAGTAGATCCTTCAAATAGCGAGTTTAAAGAATTTAAGAGAGTAAAGCAACGCTATTTGGCCAAAGATAAAAATGGGCAAATGGTTTTCTTGGCCGACTCAGCATTCACCGTCCAGATGACACAAGATAAATATCCTTCGGTTCAACTACATTTTGTAAGTGAATTTAAATAAAATCCTTAAGCACAAGAAACTATTATAACATGTGTATGTCCATTACCATTTGTGGAAGTCATTTCTATTTGTTGATTCCTTTTCAAATTATCAAAGTTATCTGAGGAAACTGTTATAGTATGACTGTGACTAGCTGTACCAGTAATTGAATAATCTTTAGTCGTACCCGCTTTTACATCCTCTTTCGATACTTTAAACTCATGACCATGATTGCCATTTATCGCATTTTTAGTACCGTTTTTCAAGCAATCTGCACTTTGAGGCGGCCCTCCCTGTGGTGGAATTGAACCATTGTCTGAATCTGAACATCCCAATACAGTGATAGCAGGAACTGCAAAAAGCATGGTGCCTGCCATTTTCTTAATAAAATCCTTTCTATCCATCTTTTGAAATTTATAGTTAGCTTATGCGACGTGAATAAAATAGTTTCCTTACAAAATAGATAAGATTATTTTTGCTAAGAATTCCTCCCATCTAACTAATCTATTTTTAAGTAGAAAGAAATCAGACAATTTGAAGTGTTTATAACATTTGCAGGAAGTTAGGTTTTATTATTAATTTAAAAATATTTTTTTTAGAACTTATACTCTATTATAATACATCTATTTTTTAATAATTTTAAAACTACCCTCTGTTTCACCAATTAGAACAGTCACAATATATGCTCCAGAATTTAATTTCTGCATTTTAAGTTTAGATTGTAAGGCCAGTGGTTTTTTTGAGATAACCCTTTGACCTAAACTATTATAAACATTAACAGTTGATATTTTTTCACTGGAAACCAGTGTTAATTCGTCATTAATTACAGGGTTTGGATAATAATTAAACCCAATACGCTCAAGTCCTTCTACTTTAGAAGCCGCAATTCCTGTTAACTTATAATCATCAATTCCCAAACCCCATGTTAATGAGTCTTCATCATCATAGATAAATTTCACCCTAAAAGCACTATTTATATATTCACTAACATCAATGCTTATTTTTTTATTTTTCCCGTTTTGGTTGGCTTTAGTGTCTTCTGAATCAATCCATATATTTTCCCAAGAATTACCATTCCAAACGTTTATCTTAAAATTACCATCACCTGAAAATGTTTGCAGGTTATAGGTTAATTCAATTGTAGATGCTATAATGTTACTTTCGATTAAGTTTACAACTGGGCTGATTAACTCAATAATATTATTTTTAAAATCACCACATTTGTAATCGTTAAAAATTACTCCTCCTGAAGGAAATGTAGCCGGATTCTGGAAGCCACTTCCAATAATTTTGCCTTTATTTCCAAATTCCCATGTACAACCACTTTTGGGTTGTGTGATAGACCATCCTTTTGGCAAATCGCTAGTATTAAAATCTTCTTTTTGTATCTGTGCATTAGCTATAAAACCAATACAAACTAATATTATAATATATATCTTTTTCATCTGTTTAGTATTTTGGCTTAATATTGGTTTATTATTTCGATTTCAACTCGTTGGATGAATACCTTAGAATTTCCAGCAGCATCTGTAACTACCCATTCCCTCACTAACAAATCGGATCCATCTCTTGCAAATACACATTTCTTTAAGGATGCATTCATTTCAATAAATTGTGAATTCCCTCCATTGAGAATTTGGCCCTTTAAATTACCTTCATAAGTTGACCAAAATCCAATACCATAATCACCATATACATCTCTCGAACCGATATCCATATAGTTTAAGTTATATGTATCTACTATTGATAAACTTGAGTTTTTGTAATTTCCAAAACCTTCAAATTTATAAGGTTTGTTAAAATCTAAGTTTGCATAATTGCGTAGCTCTTTTTGCAAATCAGTACCAACTTGACCACCCGAATTCACCCAAGTGTTAAAATTCACCAGATCATTAAAGAATATTTCAACATTCCAACCTGAATCTGTTTCTGTGTTATTAACTATTTTACCATAAATTTTTGATGATCCGTCGATAAATTGTAAGTAATAGCCCTTATCCCAATGATGAAATTTATCAAATGGAAAATTATTCAACCAAATATTCGAACTTGTATTGATCGTGCCAAAATCGATCTCGCAAGATTGTCTACTTTGATATTCTGCATAGGTTACAGAAACATTTGAGCAATTGTCTGAAAAAGTAATTTCTGGAAGCTGACTAATATCTTCAATTAAAATGTGATCTAAAAAGTTATCTGCGGTTGGGTATTCAGTATCTGTCTCTACACAACTACATCTGACATTTGTTTTTACAGCACCACCCATTACCCATGACTGACCTTTCACATTCTGACCGTTTTTATAATTTCGGCTATCTATTTTAATTTCTATTTCGTTTACAGATCCCGCAACATTTTCTAATGTTAGCTTAAAAATTTTAATGCAACATTCACCAGATGGAAAACTATCAATGGTTTCTGTTAATTTGGTAAATCTTCCATCTGAAGATGAAACTTCTATATGAATATACCTTCCATCAGGAGTTAATTCTGATACAGGTAGTTCAACTGTAACTGTTCTGGGTCCTGAATCGGTTTGAATGGGAATAAATGTAGATTGTATATCATTATATCCGCTCAATGAAGTGAAAACCCCGGAACTTGCTGTTCCATTGTTTTTTTTTCTAAAAACATAGGCCAATAAAGATTGTGCAAAATTGGCATTTATTGCATTCGAGTAACTTATTGATGAAGTCGCTGGTAAATCTACTCTATAATACCAAACATTTGAACTTCCTCCAACAGGAACCTCTCTATTTGCAGTATAAGAGTTACCAGCACTATCTTGAATTTCAATTGTATTACCCGGATTTTTCCCTTTATATACAATTTCAACAACTACTCGGGTAGCATCGGCAATATCAGAAATATGCAAAGTAGTTGGTACATTGTTTTTCAAACCCATGCTTAATAGTTCTACTTCAATACCATCATCACAACTGTATGACCATCCTGGATCTGAAGCACTTATAAAACTGTTTGATGTAACAATGATGTTTTCAGAAATAGGTTTGTTCCCTTCTTTCGAATAACCTATAAAATGACTTAGAAATAGTGCAAGCATCAAAACTTGCAATGAGTATTTATTTTTCATCCTATTTTAATTTAGATCATATATAAAAACAAAAAACCCTATCCGTTTTGCTAAATCCGGTAGGGAGTTAAGTTATAACGTTTAATAAGCTAAATTATTTTAATAGTTTAGAAACAGTTACTATTCTAAAATTACCAAATCTGAAGTATTTATTTCAATTCGGAACTTAACAAACTGTAAAAAACTTTTATTCCATAAGCTATTTGCCCAATTCTAAGATTTTCATTCGGACTGTGTTGATTATTATCAGGATTCACCATAGGAACAATAAAAGCTGGAATTTTTAATTCGTTTATAAAAGGTGCTATAGGCACTGTACCACCCATTGTTCTTATTTTTACTACATTTTCTTTAAATGTGTTTTTTAAAATTGAAGCTATCCATAATCCATCAGGATCATTCAAATCGGTTCTAAAAGGATTTGTTACACTTCCTTCCTTAACCATGGCTATTTTATCATATTTTTTACGCTCTTCAATAGTGGGTTCTTTGTTTGTAATATAATAACCCTGATTTTCAATATGTTTCTTTACTAAATTTTTCAATCTGTTACCATCCGATTCCATTACCAAACGAATATCAATTTCGGCAATAGCTCTTGCCGGCACAATGGTTCTAGCCTTTTCACCGGTCCATCCCGATGATAATCCACGAATATTTAGAGATGGATACTGTAAGGCTTCCTGGTAATAGTCACCTACAGTTTCTGGTTTATTTATAGCCAAATTATTATGAATGGTTTCTATATCGTCTGGTACACTTTTTAATATTTCACTTGTAAATTTATCGATAACTATTCCATCGTAATACCCCTTGATTATAACTTTTCCGTTTTCATCCTTCATAGATCCCAACAAATGAGCCAGTCGAAATCCCGGGTTTGGCGCATAATTACCGTAATGCCCACTATGCTGTGGGTTAATTGGCCCAAATGTAGTAATAGTCATAGTTGTTATTCCCCTACATCCAAAAACCAAAGTAGGTTTATTTGAATGATGAACCGGACCATCATTAATAACTAAAAAATCTGCCATTAAAAGATCTCGATTATCTCGTACAGCTTTTGGTAGAGGCTTACTGCTTTTTTCTTCTTCACTATCTAAAATCACCTTGATGTTAAATCGAATGTCTTTGCCATTTTCATGAAGTAGATCGATGGCATTGAGAAGCATAACTATCGGACCTTTGTCATCTGAAGTTGATCTTCCAAAAAGTCTCCAATCATAGTTCAACTCCTTGCTAAGCCTTGACCAATCTATTGTATTCCAGTCATTTTCTATTTTTTCTTTTAATTCAATTATATAAGGATTCTCTTGCTTCCATTTTAACGGATCAACAGATTGCCCATCGAAATGCATATAAAATAATATAGTCGATAAATTTTTTTTCTTTATTAATTCCGCATAAAATAAAGGAGCTCCTTCCGTTTGAATCACTTTTGTTTTAAAACCTCTTTTCTTAAAATTATCCGAAAGCCAGGTAATATTTTTATCTATATCTGCAAGATTCAAAGCATCATTCGGAATTAATACAAATTCTTTAAGTTCTTCAATACTTTTTTTAATTTGATTGTCTACTTGTTCCTTGCTCTGTGCAAAACAGATTCCAAAGCTCATGACAAATGCAATAGCGAAATAATTTTTCATATAGGTCTCCTTAAATTATAATTGACTTTAAATTTAACAAATACTTTTTAGAATAGTTTATTTAAGTTTTAAATATGTTTTATTTTTGTCATTGATAAAAACCCTTTATTATGAAGTATCTCTGTATTGTAGTAATTTCAGTTTCCCTTCTTTTTATTTTCTCATGTGGATCTTCAACGAGCACAACAAATGTAAACCCCCATGCACAGAAACATCTAGATATGCATGATGAATTTATTAATGAGAAAAACAAGGAGGAAATGGTGAAAATTGCTAAGGATGTATCTGGATCTTATTCTGGTATTTTACCTTGTTCTGATTGTGACCAGATTAATTACAAACTAACTATAAATGAGAATCTCACCTATAACTCACAAGCCATATTCAAGGGTAAATCTGATGAAATGACAAAAGAAGACGGTGAGTTTTTAATATCAAATGATATAATTATACTCAACAAACAAGAATCTAGCATGAAATTCTTCAGAATCAAAAAAAACAGCTTAGTAATGCTAAATAAAAATAGTAATGAATTTACTGAAAATCAGGCAGATAAATATGTTTTATTACCAGTTACTAATGATATTAATTCTGGTAAAAATTCAGGTAAACAAAACTTTATAATTGATAAATATAAAAATGGAATTGACTTTTATGCTACGGGCAATGAACCTTTTTGGAATTTAGATATAGATTTTACCGAGAATTTTCAATTTACAACTGTAGATGGTTTTGAAATGAAGGTTCCAGCAGTTAAACCAGTTCATGCAATGGATTCAAATGTAGATAGGTATAGATCTGTAAATGATTCTGGTGAGATGATTGTTCAGCTAATTAAAGAGAAATGTGAAGACACAATGGCCGATGAAGAGTTTAGTTATATTGTTTCTGTTGATATTAAATTAAGCAAAGACAAAGATTATCAAACATTTAAAGGATGTGGTAACTATGTTCCTGATTATCGATTACATAATATATGGATAGTAAAACAAGTAAATGGCAAAATAATAAATGAAGAAGATTTCGATAGAAAAATACCGCAATTAGAAATTAAACCTTTTGAAAATAAAATCTCAGGGAATGATGGTTGCAATGGTTTTTTTGGTGAGATAGAAGTTATAAATGATATAATTGTTTTTGGAAATATTGCAGGAACCATGATGGCATGTCCGAATATGGATCTCTCATCTCAAATTACTAAAACAATTGGAGGTAACAAGTTAAGATATACAATTAGAAATGATATGTTAATTTTTAATGAAAAAGAGAAAGAAGTGATGGTGTTAAAGAGAGTTGACTAACACTAATAACAACTATTGCATTAAATAGTAATTATAATATTTTATATTTGTATTTAATCCATTAATTAACATAACCATTCTGTGAATTCAAAAATTATTGCTGATGGAATTTTAAGAGCATTAGCTATACTCGTGGGAATAGTAATAATACTATTTGTTTTTTATAAAATTCAATCTGTTATCATATATGTTGCAATTGCTTCTGTTCTCTCTTTAATTGCTCGCCCATTTTTAAAATTCTTAAAAAATAAATTAAAATTTCCAAATATTCTGGCAGTAATTATAACCATGTCTTTATTTCTATTGGTAGTTTTTGGAATAATTTCAATGTTTATTCCCTTAATTGTGAAACAAGGTCAGAATATAAGTTTATTAAATTCAGAACAACTTAGGGCAAATATTCATAGTCTTTTTCAACAGATTGATCAATATTTTTCTGGACGAAGGATCAATATATTCAATGACTTGAAGAATATTGACATCACATCGGGTATTAAATCTATTCCTGGTCTCCTAAATTCGGTAGTCGGAGCCGTTGGGTCTTTTAGTATAGGTTTATTTTCTATTTTATTTATTACATTTTTCTTATTAAAAGATACAGATCTGTTGCATAACATCTATTTAAATATGGTTCCAGCGAAAAATGAAAAGAAAATTGTTAAATCTTTAAGCACAATTAAAGATCTGTTATCCAGATATTTTATTGGACTCATTATACAAATTTCTATTTTGTTCACCATTTATGCTATTATCCTATTAATTTTTGATATTGAGAGTGCAGTAGTTATAGCCTTTCTATGCGCTTTATTAAATATCATACCATATATAGGGCCACTGATTGGCGGAATTCTAATGATCTTACTAACAATGACCAGCAATATTGAATATGATTTTCAAGCTTATATACTACCAACAACCGTTTATGTATTGATAGGTTACATTTTTGCACAAATTATAGATAACTTTTTTAGTCAGCCATATATATTCTCGAAAAGCGTTAAATCGCATCCTTTAGAGATCTTTTTAATTATAATAATTGGTGGATTGCTTTTTGGAGTTGTAGGAATGATACTCGCTGTTCCTACATATACAGCTATAAAGGTAATGTTGAGAGAATTCTTATCCGATAACAAGTTTGTTAAATCTCTTACAAAAGATCTGGGTTAATCTTGAATAAAGAACTTCTAAATACAAATATTCAATCCTATATTGAAGAAAATATTAATGAGGATCCTAATAAACTAATTTTAAAAGGAAGTCCGTTTACTCGAATAAAAATTCAAGATATGGTAGAACAGATCATATCTAAGAATAAATGCAAAAATAAATTACCATCCTGGTTTGAAGCCGAAAATATTTACTATCCCAATAAGGTAAATATTGAACAGTCTTCTTCCGAAATAACTGCAAAATACAAGGCTAGTCTGGTTCATGGAGAAACATTAATAGATGTGACCGGTGGATTTGGAGTTGATTCATTCTATTTCTCTAAAAAAGTAGGTAAAGTAACACATTGTGAAATAAATTCTGATTTGTCTGAAATTGCAGAACATAATTACAAAGTATTAAATATCACTAATATAAAAACCATTCCTACAGATGGAATCAATTATTTAAAGAAACAAAAGAAATGCTATAATTGGATCTATGCAGATCCATCTCGCAGAGATAAATCGAAAGAGAAAGTTTTTTTATTAGAGCAATGCCATCCCAATATTCCTAAAAACTTAGATAAATTATTTGAAAATACCGATAATATACTTCTAAAAACTTCACCTTTTTTAGATATATCGGCTGCAATAAATGAATTACAATTTGTAAAAGAAATTCATATTATTGCAGTAAGCAATGATGTTAAAGAACTGCTGTTTATTCTACGAAAAGACTATGAAAATAGTATTGAGATCAAAACAATAAATTGTAAAACAGATACGAATCAAATCTTTAATTCTTTCTTCAATTCTACGTCTAATCCATCTTTTTCTTTTCCTAAAAGCTACCTGTACGAGCCCAATGCAAGTATTTTAAAAGCTGGTTTATTTAATGAAGTATCACATAAATTAAATATTGATAAACTACATATTAGCAGTCACTTATATACTTCAAATAAACTAATTTCTTTTCCGGGTAGAAGATTTAAAATCATTCAATACATACCCTACAATAAAAAGCAACTCAAAAAAATAATACCCGAGCAAAAAGCAAATATAACTATTCGAAACTTTCCCGATTCAGTTGCCAATATCCGTAAAAAAACAGGTTTTAAAGAAGGGGGTAATTATTACTTATTTTTTACAACAAACATGATTAATAAACATGTTATAATTATATGCTCTAAAATTTAACTTATTATAATTTCTTATAATAGAGATTTTAGTAACTTTAACCATTATAACTGACTAATATAAATTGAATATTGCTTTTTTAACCTTGTTTTATATCTCAATTAAAAATAAATATGGCAAATAAAAATATTCGAACATTGTCGTCAAGAAAGGGTCTTGATGATAATTTATTTGAAAATATATCTAAACTTTCTAATAAAGCGGCTTCTGAAGAAGAGTTTCATCAATTATCCCGAAGATTTTTGATTGATGATTCGGTTGTTTTTGGAACCTCCTCATTTTATGATTTTATAAAACCGGAAAGTAGAAACAAAAAAATATTGGTATGTAATGGTACGGCCTGTATGGTTGCTAATTCGCAAGATAACTTGACAGAAAGACTTAAAAAGAAAATAAATGAATCTGAAATTGGCCATGCAGCATGTATTGGTCATTGCCATACTAATGGGGCTTTTATGTATAATGAAGCAACTTATTCTAACAGATCTGATATTGAAATAGATGAAATATTATCTCCAGATAATATAAATGTTCGGCAAGAAAACAAATATGCTATTGGCTGCAATACTACTCCTGTTTTAACTTCGAAACTAGGTGATCTATATAATTTTTATTCTTTATCAGATCAATTTTTGTCTAATAAAAAAGGTGCAATCGAAGAATTAATGATATCTAACTTAAGAGGACGAGGTGGAGCCGGATTTCCATATTGGATTAAATTAGATACCGTATTTAAAGAAAATACTACAAAAGGCAATCCGACCAATCAAAAATATATTGTTTGCAATGCAGATGAGGGAGATCCAGGAGCTTATAGCGACATGTACTTAATGGAAAACCAGCCGCATAAAGTGTTGTTTGGCATGTATATGTCTGGGTTAATTGTAGGAGCAGATACAGGGGTATTATACATTCGCGGAGAATATCCTGATTCTATACAAATAATAAATAAGGCAATTGATGAATTAAAGACATTGGGATTGGCCAAAGGATTTAAATTTAAAATAATTAGAGGACAAGGATCGTATGTTTGTGGAGAAGAAACGGCTTTATTAAATTCAATCGAAGGATTGCGACCCGAAGTTAGAGTAAGGCCTCCTTACCCTGCCCAATATGGCTTATTTGGTAAACCAACCGTGTTGAGCAATGTTGAAACTTTTGCCAATATACACTGGATATTAGAAAATAGTGGAAAGGCATATGCTAATTTAGGTACAGATAAATCTACTGGCACCAAATTGGTTTCTTTAGATAGTTTTTTCAACCAACCAGGGATGTATGAAATTGAAATGGGTACACCTTTACAAACTGTTTTTGATGATTTTGGTAAAGGGTTTAAATCACAGGTGAAAGCTTTGCAAATTGGAGGCCCCCTTGGCGGAATTGTTCCTATGCATAAAATAAAGGATCTGACACTCGATTTTGAATCTTTGAATAGAAATGGATTCTTATTGGGACACGCAAGTTTTGTATCTATACCTTCCAATTTTCCAATTGTTAAATATTTAGAGCATTTGATGAAATTTACTGCAGACGAAAGTTGTGGTAAATGTTATCCTTGTAGGATAGGCTCTTTTAGAGGATATGAAATGCTAAAAAAAGCACAAAATGAAAATTATAAAATTGACAGACAGCTTTTTGACGATCTTATTGAAACCCTTGAAATTGGTTCTTTGTGCGCTTTAGGCGGAGGGGTTCCGTTGCCTATAAAGAATGCTATGCAGTATTTTGAAGATGAATTGACAGCGTTTTTTACATGAGTTAAATTGTTTCACTGAGTTACTCAGCGTAACTACTAAATTTTAAAAAATGGAAGCATATATAAACAATACCCCATATGAAATAAAGAAGAATGAAACCATTCTTGAATTTGTTAGGCGGATCAAAAATCGAGATACAATCCCAACCATGTGTCAGGATGACAGACTAGATAATTTTGGTTCATGCAGAGTATGTTCTGTTGAAGTTGCTCGTGAAAAAGACGGACCAACTAAAGTAGTTGCCTCCTGTCACAGTCCGGTATTCGACAAGGCTTACATTTATCATAATACTGAGAATATCAAGCGATTGAGAAAAAATATAGTTGAATTGGTGTTAAGTGATTACCCTTCCGATAAAGTTTTTCAAGAAGATGGTAAAAAACCTACAGAGTTTCAACAGACTATTGCTCAAATAGGAATTCCAAACGTACGCTACCCCCAAGGGGAAAATCATTTAGAAATCGAAAAAGATCTGTCCCATCCATATATCAAATCAGATTTATCACAGTGTATCAATTGTTATCGTTGTGTTCGGGCCTGTGAAGAAATTCAAGGTGAAATGGTATTAGGAATGAGTGGAAGAGGATTTGCTACTAATATAATTAAAGGGTTTGATACGAATTTTGATATTTCTTCATGTGTTTCCTGTGGTGCCTGTGTTCAAACTTGCCCCACTGAAGCCTTAACAGATAAATTTGAGACAAAATCATTATTCGCAGATGATGTCACCAGAACAACTTGCACCTATTGCGGGGTTGGTTGTCAATTAGATGTTTCAACAATCAATGGTGAGATTAGAGGTATTCAAGCTCCGGTAACAGCCGAAGTCAATGCAGGTCATACCTGTTTAAAAGGCCGGTTTGCTTTTCAGTTTTATAATCATCCAGACAGGTTAACCAATCCCTTAATTAAACGTGATGGAAAATTTGAAGTGGCCACCTGGGATGAAGCATATAACTATATTGCTGATAAGCTTTTAAAAATAAGGAATGAATATGGAGTTGATTCTATTGGTTGTATCTCCTCCTCAAGAGCTACTAATGAAGAAAATTATTTGATGCAAAAAATGACTCGAGTGGTATTAAATACAAACAATATTGACGGATGTGCAAGAGTATGTCATGCTCCTACAGCTTATGGTATGCAGCAGGCATTTGGTACAGGTGCAGCTACTAATTCTATAGAAGATCTTGACAAAACAGATTGTATTTTTCTTTTTGGGGCAAATCCAACAGAAGCACATCCTGTGACAGGTGCCAAAATAAAGCAAATGTTTATGAAAGGGGTCACCAGTATTGTTGTAGATCCGGTAAAAACAAAACTGGCTCAAATGGCAAAATTTCACTTGCAACTAAGACCGGGAACCAATGTGGCCATTTTAAACATGTTGTCTCATTATATAATCAAAGAGGATTTGGTAAATGTAGAATTCATTAAAAAATATACCGAGGAATACAAAAAATTTAAAGAACATGTTATTGATCTTAATATGGATGAATTGGAAATGTTAACCGGTGTTTCTAAAGACTTGGTAAAAGAAGCAGCTATAGCCTATGCACGCTCTTCGAATGCCATGGAATTTCACGGCTTAGGGGTAACAGAACATTTTCAAGGCAGTAAAACCGTAATGCTTTTATCTAACTTGGCCATGATGACCGGTAATATAGGTCGTAAGGGTGTGGGTCTAAATCCGTTACGTGGACAGAATAATGTTCAGGGTGCTGCAGATATGGGCGTACAGCCACATCAGGGTGCCGGTTATATGGATGTGAATAATAAAGCTATTCAAGATTATTATGCAGCAAAATATGGAATTCCAAAAATGCCTGATAAAGAAGGGTTGAAAATTCCAGAAATGCTGGATGCTGCAATAAATGGTAAATTCAAAGCCCTGTGGATAATGGGTGAAGATACTTTAATGACAGACCCAAATACACAGCACATTAGAAAGGCCATGGAGCAATTAGATATACTTGTAGTACAAGAATTATTTATGTCGGCTACAGCCGAAATGGCTGATGTGGTTTTACCTGCCTGCTCCTATTTTGAAAAAAATGGAACTTTTACTAATGGAGAAAGACGGGTACAACGAGTGAATAAAATTGTGGATCCAATAGGCAATTCCAAATCAGATGGACAGATTATTATTGATATGATGTACAAATTAGGGTATGAGCAACCTACAGGAACAGAATATAATGCCGAAAAAATATTGACTGAAATAACGAATGTTATCCCCTTTATGAAAGGCATAACTTGGGAAGGTCTTGGAGAAAATGGCCTACAATGGCCTGTAAATGAGAGTGGTGAAGATACCCAAATTCTTCATATAGATGGTAAATTTAAAAGAGGTAAAGGTAAATTTCATCATTTTGACTTCGAAGAAACCCCCGAGTTGGTTGAGCATAGAAACCAATATCCGTTTATTCTTACTACAGCAAGGCAATTAGAGCATTATAACGCCGGTACAATGACAAGACGAACAGATAATCAGGAAATTTCACCAATGGATTATTTAGAGATAAATCCATTAGATGCAGCAGAAAAAGAAATCAATGCCGATGATCAAGTTAGAATTTTTTCCGATAGAGGAAGTGTTGAAATTCCTGTTAAATTGACTTATTTGGTTAAACCGGGAGTTGTTAGAACCACCTTCCATCAGCCAGAAATTTTCATTAATATGATAACTGGTAATATTGGTGACGAATACACCTTGACGCCTGAATACAAAGTAGTTGCAGTTGATTTTGAGAAGATTTAGCTATTCACTCACGCGGTGAGTAATTATTCATTCTCCGTCTAATATAAATATTTCATTCACTGTTTTACCAAATAAATGAGACATTTTTAAGGCCAAGACAGTTGAGGGAATATACCTGTTTTTCTCTATAGAATTAATTGTTTGACGGGAAACTCCGATTTTTTTTGCCAACTCTTCTTGGGTAACATCCAAAATGGCTCTCTCAATTTTTAATTTGTTCTTCATTATCTATTTCTTTTTAAAAAATAAAATGAACTCAATTGAATCATTAGCATAAAAATCAAAACCTGAAAATCACCTAAATTTGAATAAATTGATTTTTCAGTACTTATTATTAGTCCAATTATATAATTCACACCAGGTTGAATTAATGCATATATAACGCCTATTACAAAGGCCAGTGAATAAGACTCAATTCTTATCAATTTAATCATTTCATCTTCTTCCTTATCTTTTGAAATTGATATAAGTAATAAAGAAATAAGTATAACACCCCTTAATACCAGCTTGCTCATTTCACCACTCAATCCGGTAATTTTTAACAATACAAATGATATAAAACCAATAAGAAATAATATAAAACCAATGTTAATAAACCTATTGGGTAATTGAAATTTTATTAGTTTTTCAATTTTTCTTCTTTCGCAATCCATTATGTTACTTGTTTTCATATCTCTATCATTTAGACAATTTACTTTACTAAATGTAAAGTATATTTATTTATATGACAAATATACTTTACATTTTGATGTGAACCAAATTAAATTTAATTATTTTTTAATTTAAACTTCCACTACTAATCCGTCAAAAGCAAGAAATACGTTCGCCGGTAGAATTTCTGACACTTCATTATGAAGACCCAATTTATGACTCACATGGGTTAGAAAGGCTTTTTTTGGTTTTAATTCATCTATCAAATTCAGAGCTTCCTCTAAATTAAAATGTGTTGGATGCTTATCAATTCTAAGCGCATTAATAACAAGAATACTTAAATTATTCAACTTTTTCTTTTCCATATCAGAGATAAAACTGGCATCTGTGATATAAGCTAAATTGCCGAACCTAAATCCAAATATATCTAATTTACCGTGAACCACACCAATTGGTAATACCTCTAAATTATTCAATTTAAACTTATTCTGCGAAATAATATTTTCTTCTACTCTAGGCGCCCCTGGGTACCTATCTTCTCTTTTAAAAATGTAATAGAATCTTGCTTTAAGGTTTACCATAACCCTATTCATTGCAAAAATGGACACTGAACCTGTTTGATGTGAAAATGGACGAATATCATCTAATCCGGCAGTGTGATCTGCATGTTCATGTGTAAAAATAATTCCATCAATTTGCTTCACTTTTGATTTTAGCATTTGTTCTCTAAAATCTGGTCCGCAATCTATAACATATGTACAGTCATCCCATTCGATCAAGACAGATGTTCTCAATCTCTTATCCTTTTCATTGTTCGAAACACAAACTTCATGATTACATCCTATTACAGGAATTCCTTGAGATGTACCAGTGCCTAAAAAAGTTATTTTCATCTGTTTATTTAAATTTTTTAATCCGTCATATGAAACAATGCAATATATAATTCTTCACCTTGCTATAATCCCGGTTATGAATCCTTCATTTTTTTATTCAAATTTAACGATTTTATGCTTTAATAATTTTAATATTTGATTCTATTATTTTAGTAAATCACCTTTATATAGTATCAATTCCTAAAAGCAAAATATTTCGAAATTCACTTTTTAAACACCCCCTTAGAATTAATCTAAAACAAAGTGATAAAAGTCAGATTTAGTCTATTTTTAAATGCATAAATTTACCGAAATAATGCAATTTTAAACGCATATTGAAACTAAATGGTTAAAATAATTATTGGAGATACAATAGAATGATTTTTAATCATTAAAGATTCTTTATGATTTGTTAATTTAATAAACAAACCCATGAACATAGGAATTCTAAAAGAGGTAAAAAAAGGTGAGAAGCGTGTATCGGTTACACCTACAATTGTTAAATCTTTAATTGAAAAAGGCTTTGACTGTATGGTTGAAGAAGATGCTGGCTTGTCAGCCAAGTTTAAAAATTCTCATTATAAAAAGGCAGGTGCCATAGTTCAAACTAAGGAAGAGATTTTTGAAAAATCGGATATATTAGTAAAGATCAATCCTTTTGATGATCAAGAAATTGACTCTTTGCGGGAAGGGCAAATAGTTATATCTAAGTTATACCATTTATCCAATCCCGAATTAGTTGAAAAATTAGCATCTAAAGGTGTTTCTGCATTTTCTATGGATGCTATGCCAAGAATTTCCAGAGCACAAGATATGGATGTTTTAAGTTCTCAAAATAATTTAGCAGGATACAAGGCCGTAATACTTGGTGCATATGAAATGAGAAAGATCTTTCCATTAATGATGACAGCCGCAGGGACAATTACACCATCGCGAGTTTTAATATTTGGAGTTGGGGTAGCTGGTTTACAGGCTATTGCTACAGCCAAAAGGTTAGGCGCCATTGTAGAAGCAACCGATATTAGAGTAGAAACAAAAGAGCAAGCAGAATCGTTAGGAGCCAAATTTATATCAGTTGAAGTGGAAGGTGAAGATAATGAAGGAGTATATGCAAAAGAAGCTTCCGACGAGTATAAACAAAAACAAAAGGAAGCTGTAGAGAAATCTCTTTTCAAAGCAGATTTAGTGATAACCACTGCATTAATTCCGGGAAGGAAAGCACCTATATTAATTACCAAAGAACAAGTACTTCAAATGAAAACCGGAGCTGTAGTAATTGATCTTGCAGCCGGTCAGGGAGGTAATTGTGAACCGAGTAAATTAAATAAAATTATAAAAGTAAACGGTGTTAAAGTTATAGGAACAATTATGTCTCCTGAGAGTGTTTCAACAAATGCCAGTGAACTTTTTGCTAAAAATATATTTAATTTTCTTTCTCATCTTACCGATGAAAATGGTCTTAAATGGGAATTAGATGAAGAGATTACAGATGGAACTTTAATTGTATACAAAGGAAAAAATAGAAAACCAGTAAACAAATCAGAATATGAAACAAATAATTGAATTTATCAGTCAAAACCTCGAAATGATATACATCCTAATACTGGCGGTGTTTATCGGAGTAGAATTAATAAAAAATATACCGGCTGTATTGCACACTCCGTTGATGTCTGGTGCAAATGCATTAAGTGGTGTAGTTATAGTTGGAGCGATACTTGTAATGCTACGTTCAGATCCAAACAACTATTTAGCATTGACTTTGGGTTTTTTAGCTGTCGTATTAGGAATTATAAATGTGGTTGGTGGATTTGCTGTCACTAACCGAATGTTACAAATGTTTAAAAAGAAAAGAAAATGAATATCACGTTAAGTATATTATATCTAATTGCAACCATAACATTTGTTATTGGTTTAAAGTTATTGGGTCATCCCGAAACTGCTAAAAAAGGAAATTTAATAGCGGCATTTGGTATGGCTATAGCTATTTTTGGTACTATCTTTTTAAATCAATTAGAAGTACCGATGTTAATTTATTATTTAATTGGAGCTGCAATATTATTAGGCTCTATAATCGGTTGGATAATTGCCATTAAGGTTGAAATGACTAAAATGCCAGAACTGGTATCATTATTTAATGGCTTTGGAGGGGCTAGTGCAGCCCTTATCGGAATTGTTGAATATGGAAACCGGGTTGGTGGTGATGAGACTTCAAAAATAATTACTATAATTGCAGCAATTGCAATAGGTAGTATTACTTTCTCGGGTAGTTTAATTGCATGGGCCAAACTTAACGGAATGTTATGGAAAGATATTAGATTACCCAAATACAACCTCATTAACAATGTATTTTTATTGGGAATATTAGCTTTTGGAGTTTTTATCGTATTGAGTAACCCTGAGGGTAATCTTTTAGTATACCTTCTCTTAATTGCTACACTTGTATATGGTGTGTTATTTGTGATACCAATAGGTGGAGCTGATATGCCGGTGGTAATATCATTATTAAATTCATTAACAGGTATCGCTGCGGCTATTACAGGAATGCTTTATGGCAACATGGTAATGCTTGTTGGTGGTATTTTAGTTGGATCTGCAGGGCTCATATTGACATTTGCCATGTGTACCGCGATGAACAGATCTCTTGCTAATGTTATCTTTGGTGCATTTGGAGGAGATGATGGACCTGAAATTGAAGGAAGTAAAACAGGAAGTACCGGTACAATTAAAAAAACCAATCCGAGTGATGCGGCTATTTTAATGAATTATTCAGATAAAGTAATTATCGTTCCCGGTTATGGTCTTGCGGTTGCTCAGGCGCAACACGTGATTCATGAATTAGAAGAATTTCTAACGAAGAAAGGTGTTGAAGTTTCTTACGCCATTCATCCCGTTGCAGGTCGAATGCCTGGTCATATGAATGTACTTCTTGCCGAAAGCAATGTTGATTATGATAAATTAATAGATATGGACGATGTTAATCCTCAATTTAAAAATACTGATGTGGTATTAGTTGTAGGAGCAAATGATGTGGTAAATCCTGCCGCACACAACGATCCAAGCAGTCCGATTTATGGCATGCCTATTTTAAATGTTGAAGATGCAAAAAGCATAATCATCAATAAAAGAAGTATGAATCCTGGTTATGCAGGAATTCAAAATGAATTATTCTTTAACCAGAAATCTGCTATGTTATTTGGAGATGCCAAAGAAGCACTAACCAAGTTATTACATGAGTTGAAAAATATGTAACTAGTATATATATTTTAGATTGAAAAAGTTCAAGAAGTAAAATTCTTGAACTTTTTTTATTTTATCAAAAACTGAAAAAAAAAGTGTAAATTTAATTGGATATTTAAAACTTAATTATCTTTGTAAAAAAAAAATCAAAAATGGCTTTATTTAAAGGTGACTCCCAGTTAGAAACCGTTCCCTCTGTCAAACAAAAAGCACTTCGAATAAATTTAAATCAGCATATATACGGTACATTTGCCGAAATTGGAGCAGGACAAGAAACTGTTCGCCATTTCTTTAGAGCTGGTGGGGCTTCCGGTACCATTGCCAAAGCAATGTCTGCTTATGATAAAGATTTTTCTGATGCAATTTATGGAATTGAATCTGACGGACGATATGTTACCGAATCCAGGTTGACGAAAATGCTTTCCCATGAAATTGACCTCATTGAAGATAGAATTACACGAAGGAAACATCCCGATAAAATATTTTTCTCTTATGCAAACACAGTTACTACAATCGATTTTGCGAAAAATTTTAAAGGTCACGGTTGGGTTGGCATCAAATTCCAATTGGATGCCCTAGAAGATTATAATGAAATCGTATTACATGTTCGATTTAAACAAACCGATTCAAAATTGCAACAAGAAACTTTAGGTACGCTTGGTGTTAATTTAATTTATGGTTCTTTTTATATGAATGACAAACCAAAGGATCTTCTTAAATCATTTTACGACAATATAGATAAAGATACCATAGAAATTGATATGGTGAATTTTTCGGGATCTCGATTTATGTATGTTGATAACCGGCTAATGAGCTTGCATTTGGTCAAAAACGAAATGACTAATGCCGTTATGTTTGGACCTGATGGAAATAATCTATTGCCTGCACATGTTATGTATAAGAAAAATATTTTAGCATTACGTGGTAGTTACAGACCTGTAACTAAAGTCAATATGGATATCTATGAAGAATCGAAAAAAATGTTTCTTGCAGAAAAAAGGGTAAAAGAAGAAAATCTTCAAATAATATTTGAAATTACCCTAGCAAACTTAAGAGCAGAAGGAAAAATAAACGAAAGAGATTTCTTAGACCGGGCAGAATTATTGTGTTCTTTGGGACAAACAGTGATGATAACCAATTTCCAACAATACTATAAATTAGTTGATTATTTCTCAGAATTTACTAAAGCACGAATGGGATTAGCTATGGGTGTATACAATTTAATTCAAATATTTGATGAGAAATACTATCGAAATATTAGTGGAGGAATACTGGAGGCCTTTGGAAAACTATTCTATAAGGATTTAAAAATTTATTTGTACCCCCTTAAAGATCTGGAGACGGGTGAAATTATTACAAGTGACAGTTTAAAAGTTCATCCACGTATGAAAGAACTGTATAAATACTTTAAGTTTAATGGTAGAATTAGTGATCTTGACGACTTTGATCCAACAATATTAGAAATATTTTCTCGCAAAGTTTTTATTATGATCGGTAAAGGTGAAGAAGGTTGGGAAGAAATGTTACCTGATGGTGTAGCAAAAATTATAAAAGACCAGCGTTTATTCGGGTATTCAAAAAGAAAATTTCAAAGAAAAGATAAATAAAATTAGACTTGTTTAAACTTCTAAATAGACATATCTCTATACTTTATCTATGAATAAAAGATAGACAACCCAATTTTCATCAATTAAACCTGAGTCTATATTTCTCAATTCTAAATTTTCAATTCTATTTCTTATTCTAAAATCTGCTCTGCATGAGCTTTAGTTTTAACTTTTGAGATTATTTTTTCTATTTTTCCCTTTTCGTCTATTACAAAAGTTGTTCGATGAATTCCGTCATATTCTCTTCCCATGAATTTTTTAGGTCCCCAAACTCCATATGAATTAATAACTGACTTTTCTTCATCTGCCAATAAATTATAAGGTAATTCATTTTTATTACAAAAATTTAATTGTCTCTTTTCAGAATCGGCACTAACACCTATCACTTCATAACCTTTATCTTTGATTACCTCATAGTTATCTCTTAGATTTTTGGCTTCCATAGTACAGCCCGGAGTACTGGCTTTAGGGTAAAAAAATAAGATTACTTTCTTTCCTAAATAGTCTTTTAGTTTTATAAGCTCTCCATTTTGATCTTTAGTTTCGAAAATGGGTGCCTTATCTCCTACTCTTAATGTGGTCATATTTTAATGTTTTAATGTTTTAATGTTTTAATGTTTTAATGTTTTAATGTTGAAAGTTAAAAAGTAATACGTAAGTAGAAAACATTTATAAGATTAAACTGGCAAATTTTTTTAAACTTTGTACTTTTATACTTTTAAAAAATGAAAATGGAGAAAAAAGAAAAAGTACAGTTTGTTATAGATACTTTACAAGAATTATACCCTTCACCCCCTATTCCATTAGAGCATAAAGACCCATATACTTTGCTAATTGCTGTGCTTCTTTCTGCTCAAAGTACAGATGCCAGGGTTAATATTATAACTCCTTTGTTATTTGAAAGGGCAAATAATCCATATGATATGGTAAAACTTTCAGTTGATGAAATCAGAGAAATTATTAAACCAGTCGGGCTGTCTCCGATGAAATCGAAAGGAATACATGGTTTGTCAAAAATTATAATTGAAAAACACAAAGGTAAAGTGCCAAAAAATTATGCAGACCTCGAAGAATTTCCTGCCGTAGGTCACAAAACAGCCTCGGTAGTAATGAGTCAGGCTTTTGGAATACCTGCTTTTCCGGTAGATACACATATACATAGGTTAATGTATCGCTGGAATTTAAGTTCTGGTAAAAATGTTATTCAAACAGAGAAGGATGCAAAAAGACTATTTCCTAAAGAATTATGGAATTCTTTGCATTTACAAATAATTTATTATGGAAGAGAGTACTCACCGGCAAGGGCCTGGGATCTGGATAAGGATATTATTTCAAAAACTATTGGTAGAAAAAGTGTAATAAAGAATATAAAAGGTCTCAAATAAATGTAATAAAAAAGCCCTTAGTAATCTACTAAGAGCTTTTTCCGATTAATTCAAATGAAACATTAAGCTTTCTTTTTCTGTCTTGATCGCTTTTATTGATTTCGAATAATTCAACAAAAATGAAATTGTTTCTGTCTTTGGATCAAGTTTTTCTTTGAAAAATCTTTCAGTGTAAAGTTTTGCCATAAATCTATTAATTTGTTAGGGATTAATAAGATAACGAACAAA
>VAPK011025923.1_pt1 | contig 26579 bp, 33 predicted proteins | sample 3395031 | NCBI WGS metagenome assembly VAPK01 (sample SAMN08290443, study PRJNA428436) | hydrothermal vent metagenome | isolation source: Deep-sea hydrothermal vent chimney 1 | place: Pacific Ocean: Juan De Fuca Ridge
CAACCTCTTGCTAACATATTTGTTGCTAAAGAATGTGTAAATAAATATGGATATACTCTCTTATTTATCTCTGCACGCTTGGTTAAAACATTTACCAACTTTCTTAAGGCTCCAACAGAATACTTATTTCCACAATATGTTTTAAATAAATAACCCTGTTGATTACTTTCTTGTATATAACTACTTATTGCCACAACACATCTTCCTGCAATATAAATTATTGCATCTTTACTACCTTTACCTTGTCGTACAATCAAAGTGTTATCTCCAAAATTTATATCCTCCACTTTCACATCACACATTTCTTTAGGACGAAGCCCTGAATAAGCGAGTAAACTTATTATTGCTTGTTCTCTTTTATCTTTACAGACAAGTAACAATTTTGTTATTTCCCCCTCAGTTAGGGTGTTTTTAATAATTGACCTCGGCTTCTTCTGCCTACCAAATTGAATTGGGGAACCTATAAACGCTAACCAATGCTCAATCGCAGTAACAGTATTTGCCTTGTAACTATATGAGTGTTCTGTTTTGTACAACTCACATACATACTGCTCTGCACTTTCTAATGTAACATCACCAATAATTGTTTCTACTCTCCTAAGCCCTGATAAATACCCTTTAACAGTAATAGGTGCTAGACCCTTACGAGCGAAAAGGTAACGCTCAAATTCTTGATTTATCATATAAGTAATAGTTATATGGTTAATAAATATGGAAAGGCAGTTGTATCTATTACATACAACTGCCTAATTACGCTTGCAATGCAACCATATAGGCATTATATACTATGTTAAAGAACAAAACTAACTACCATGCTAATAATGCACTTCGTTTCCAACTATTTGTAGCCACACATATATACATATAATTACTGTCCCAAGCAATATCTCCTTGATTACCAGTAGCAGTAGCACTTGCTGGTGTTTTTGAAGTACGTAATCTAAGTATATCACTATTAATATCACACTTAGCTGTTGGGCTCGTGGTACCGATGCCGACGTTGCCTGATGAGTCAAGAACCATTTTACTTGTTCCACTAATTTGGAATGCTATAGGTGAAGTGCCAACAGAGTGACTATTTATAAATAATGACTTATTTGTACCTCCATTACCAACTAAGTAGTGTCCTGAGGAATTAGAGTATAATCTCAAAAATTGAGAAGCATCTCTGCTAGAGCGTATCTCTCCATATACGTCCAACGTGCTCCCCGGACTCGCTGTCCCAATTCCGACGTTGCCTGAGGAGTCTATATGTAATCTATTTGAATTGTTAGTCAAAAAACTCAAATCAAAATTATCTGTATTTCCTAATGACCTATCAGCACCACCAGCCTCACCACCATCGTCAAAATCTCCTCCTCCTCCTCCAGGTAAACTGCTCATCTGAACCTTTTTCTTATTATTACTATCTTCGCTGTCTTCAATAATTAACAAATCAGCATCAACAGGTGTAACTTTTTCAGTAATTGCATTTATTTCTCCAGCAACATTATCATGTATTGCAGTATTGTCAGATGTGCCACTAACAAAAGATAACGAGTTCCATGTTGTAGAACCATCGCCTATTTTGAATTTGGAAACAGTGGTATCAATACCGATTTCCCCATTTGCTAATACTGGGTCATTGGTTGTCCAATTTGTTGCAGTATCTCTCCTTAATTGTATTTGTATTGCCATAAAGTTAAATTAAAATGATAATGAATTACCTCCATCTGCTGGGCTACCTCCAATCCCTCCGTATATAGTGTTAGATAAACCTGCATCTAAGTTGGTTTCCTTAATGTATTGTGGATGGTCATCATCTGTAAGATTTGTTAAAGCACCGTGGTCTTTTACAACTACATCAAATTTTCCTGTTAGTGGGTTTAAAGTTAAACTCATATTTATGTTTTTGTTACACTGCTGATATTATCCGAGGCGTCATACGCCAGTGTCAATGTGCCTACTGTTGTGCCTCCTGAACCTCCTGTTTTAAATACAACAGTTTCAATCTCTCCTGCACCATTTCCTGCCGCAACATAAGTTAATGCAATATAATCATAAGCAGGAATATCAAAGCCGACCATACTTTGTAGTTCATTGATGACATTATCCTGCTTGTCGGAGGTTGCAGGGTTGATAACTGTACCAGATGAATTAAGTAAATGTTTGTTTATCCCGCCTCCTCCACCACTCACACTTATATTAACATTATCTTTGATAATTTTAGCTAGTTTTAGATAGTCAAAGTTAGGAATGTCTATCGCAACAATGTTTTCGTTTATTACATCAAGAATTTTTTGTATTTCTTGTAAGTCTGGTTTTAACTGTTCTTTTTCCTTGCTCGCTTCTCCTGCTGTAATTTGTACAGCAACAAGCACACTCTCTAGTATATCAGAAATATTTGCAAGCTCACTTAAATCTATTTCTTTGCTTTCTTTTGAAGAGATAGTTTTCAACAGTTTTTCCACACCACTTAAATCTACTTCTTTTATATCTTTTATAGTGTCTATCACATCAGATATTTTATCTTGTAGGTCGCCTATTTTGCTTTCCAACGGCTCTAAGTCTACGATAAGGTCTTGTGGGTTATCAATGCTTATTTCTGTTGTTCTGGAGGCATTTACAGCGTGAATAAGCTCTTGTAAAGCAACATTCACATCAGATAACTCATCGAAAACAGCCAGAGCAGGGCTTTCTTCTAGTTTGATTAACTTTTCAGCTTTTTCTATGTCTTCTTTTGTAAATTGTTTTGGTGGCATGTTGTTATTTGTGTCATGATTTGATATTATTATACATTATTAACTTAGCACTAGAAATGGGTACCTCCTGCTAAGTGGGTATCCATTTTTGGTTATATTAGTATGGATAATATCAAAAGTAAAACTTGTAAGAAGTGTAATCAAACTTTTTACATTAAAAATCGTGAAGGGCAGAAAAAATTTGCAAAAAAATTGTTCTGTTCTAAAGAGTGTGCTGGCGTTGGTTTTAAAGACAAAGTTGGACAAAAGTTCGGTCGTCTTACGGTACTTTCTATTGACAGTAGACGTGGTAGTTTCAAGCATATTTATTGGCTTTGTAAATGTAATTGTGGGAACAAAAAAGCTATCGCTAGTAGTAGTCTTACTACAGGAGCTACTAAATCTTGTGGATGTTTTTGTGTTGAAGTTAGTACCAAACGAGTAACCACACATGGTTTTAAACATACAAGTTTTTATAATATTTATTGTAGTGTTAAAGCTAGATGTGAGAATACAAACAATACTGCCTATACTAGTTACGGCGGTCGTGGAATAAAATGTGAATGGAAAGTTTTTGAAGAATTTAGAGATGATATGTATGAAAGTTACCAACTTCATGTAAAAGAATTCGGTAAAAAGGAAACTACGGTTGATAGAATAGACAACAACGGAAATTACTGTAAAGAAAATTGTCGTTGGGCTACACTTAAAGAACAAGCTCAAAATAAAAGAAACAATCTTATTTTTGAAATCAATGGCGAAAAACAATGTTTGAAAGAATGGTCTAGGCGGTACAATATTAGATATGTACCTGTTTGGAAACGTGTACGCTTGAGAGGTTGGGACATCAAAAAAGCTCTCACAACTCCAGTTAAAAGTTAATTTATTTATTATGTTTTCAATTATTTTAGTACTCATAGCTTTTTCTGTTTTATGGTGGTTTGGGGATAAATTATCTTAATCCTTTTGCACCTCCAAAGACACGTTCTCCTATCGCCGTTGTTGGTGGAGTTATTGCTTTTTGTTTTGCCTGTTGTGCTGCTTTAACCAAGAAGTTACCAAACTTCCCACTCTTAGATAATACATTAGCTCCTATCAATGCCAATGCTCCTGGGTGGAAAATCGCTGCAAATAACCCTATTGAATCAGATAATGAAATTACATTATTTCTTTGTTCTACTGGCAATCTTCGCAGTGCTGCATTACTGATAGGTATTATTTCAGATATTTCTTTATTCAATTTTTTTATTTCTCCACCACTTTTACCAGCAGCTTTTTCTATTGCTCTTTTAAGGTTTAAATAAAACTGTGTATAAACTGTGTCTAATGCTTTTGCATCTCTATCAGGTTGTCCAAAAGCCCAAGCACTCTTAGTACCTGCTCCACGCTTCATAAGTGTTGCCTCCACTAGATTAAGTGGTGTCTTTTCGTCAGGTACAACTAATTTAACTTCATTTCGTAAGTCTTTTAATGCCTTACTCATTGACTGTGCTGTTCCAAACTTTCTAAATTTTGATTCTTTACCTTTAAATCCTTTTAAGGTGTTATTTAAAACATCTTGAACATCCACTGCCCCTTTCCCCTCTTTCGTTAATTCGCTCAAACGGTTTAATCTAGTGTTTATACTATTTTGTGATTTCAATACAGTTTCTTTTAAATTACCTCCAAGTTTATATTTATTTACAATATCAATGAACTTTTTACCAGCATCTTGCCCTTCTTTAATTTTTAGTTCTCTAAAATCTCTTGCATTTGGTCTGATTACCGTTTGTTGTATCTTTTCACCAATAGCTTTTCTTACTCCACCTTTAGGGCGAAAAGTTTTAAGTCCAGCACCAACCACAGGAAACATAGCCCCTATAATAGCCCCCGTCTTTGCATCATCTCCAATTTCCCCCTCTTGTATCGCAGTAGTTCCACCTATTGTGCCTGCTTCAATTCCTGCACGTCCTAGTAATGGTGTCCCCTTTGCTAGTTTTGCAATTTTTGTGCTTGGTATTAAAAATTCTGCTATTTGTTCTGTACCAAAACCAAGTCTTTCTGCTGTTGTTTGAGGTTTTAACACTTCTGGTTTAGGGCGTTCATATATTGTTGGTTCTTTGGGTTCTGCAAACTTAGGAAGTAATGCACGACCAATCTTAGTACCAATCCTACCCGCACCAAAGGCGGTACTTAAAGCACCTTTGGCTATTCCAACTCCAAAACCCTTGACTCCTGTTGAGCCTTTTGATTGCAGTGCTATTTCTCCTGGCTTCATACCCTCACTGCGTAATCTTTTGTATTCTTGTAGTGTTATTGCCATATTATTTTTGTGTTCCAAAAAATTTATTAAAAAATCCTCCCATTTTATCGACTATACCTTTTGGTTTTTCTTCCTCTGTAATAGACACCCCTGCTGCACGAGCTTCTTCAAGTATTCTTGTATCATCTTCTGTTTCCACCTCTTGTCCTTCAAATGCTCCTTTATAATCAGTTAAATATTCTGTCCCATCATCTGCCCCAGTTTTCATGTTTATTTTTCTACCTGTTTCTTTAAAGAGATTGTCATATTGCTTTTCAATGGATTTTAGTTTAAGTTCACTCAACCGTGCAAACTCATCTCTAACACTTTGTGGGAGCATTTGTCCTTTGCTTACATAACCACCCATTTTAGCAGCCAATCGTTTGAATGGATTACCTGCATTGGAAGCAACATCATATTCACTTTCACGAACAACTGATGTCGGGTCAAGTGATTTCATAAATTCAAATACTAATGCTAAGTCACCAGCACCAGATACACCACTATTAACGATAGCTTTTATTGATTGAGTCTTATTCTGTACTTCATTGAATTGTTTAACTATTGGTGAAGCATCAAATTTGGATGACAAAGCATCTACTTGCCTAATAGTTGTATTTGGTAGCCCATTTGCTGTCGGGTCTTTCTTAGGTGTAATACCAAAGGCTTGTTCTTCAGTTGTGCCAAATGGTACTCCAAGTGCTTTTGCTTCTGTAACTGAAAGCATTTTACCTGTCGGCTCAAACAAACCAGCGTCAGAAGCTAATCTATAAACATCTTCAATCGTTTCCGCTCGTTCCATCTCTCTTTGTGTTAAGTCATCCACTCCTGCTTGTATAAATTCTAATACCTTTGAACGTTTAAACAATTCTTCGTTTTCTTTTTGTTCAATATCTGCCATTTGTATAGCTTTGGCAGTCATTTGTTCTTCCTCTCGTTTCCTTTCACTCGAAGTCAAGTCAGGAAGCTTAGAAATTAAATCAAGATTTTGTAATTCAATATTGATACGTTCTTTGATTGGCGAGAACTTAGCATTTACGGCTCGTTCGACAAAATCTAATCCCAAAGCAAGATTCCCTGCCGCTGCTTCAAATGATGCTCTAGCTCCGAGTTTGGCGATAGCGTTTTCTCTTAACCTTGCTTTCTGGAGGGGTCGCAAACCTCCAGTAGTAATTCCACGTCCTTCTGCTTGAATTTGCATTTGTAATGGTATCTGTTGAGCCTCTGTTTCTAAGGCGGTTAAACGTTGTCTGGTGCGTTCTAACGTCTCTCTCTTAACTTTGATACCCTCTTTCTCTTGTGCTGTCTGACGGGCTTCTGCTTCGCCTCCTAGCATACCCATTTGTTCTCTAATTCTAGCTATTGCTCCTGTTGTTTCTGTTTCTTTTTCTGTTGCTGGTTGTTCTTGAAACTGTGATGGTATTTCTGGTATACCTGGAGTAGGGGCTGGAGTATCTTCAAATGTTTTAAAATCAATCAAGGCTTCACCCCTAAGAGCATCAGGTGTGATGATACCAGTTTCTTGTGGACGCCCTGCTTGAATGTTTGCAAGGGCTTCTTCTCTGTTTTTTAGTTGGTCTTGTGTTGCCATGTTTTTATTATATATTATTAAGCTATTAATCCTATACAGGTCCGTAAAAAATTCCGTAACTTTTAAGATTTGTATTTATTCCATTCAAAGTGGTTTGTATTTCTGTAAAGTTATTATTTATCGTTGCATCATCTCCAGTGCCTGAAACACTTGATATACTTGGGTTAGCTGGTGCTGGCTTCTGTGATTTTGGGAAAGCTCCAAACCACCCTTGCTTTTCATCTGAATTACCCCATGTTGTGCCTGTGCTACGTCCTAACTGTACCTTTCTCCCGTCCATGATTTGTATGTTCTTTGTAAAGATGTACCTATCAGAAAATTCAAACTTATCAAGCCGTGCTTTTAGCTTGTTTAATTCATTTTGCAATTCTTTTATCTGTTCGTCTTTATCCATATTAATATATATCTTTTTCTACTATTTCTTCTTTGAACTTCAAGCCTGTTGGTTCTGCTCCGCCAGTTGATTCAATCCTTAATTGTATTTCTTTATACTGTGAAAGTGTATCTCCTGTGCTTTCTATGTTTATCGCTGAATGGCTTATTGAATTATCTGTTGTATTGGTAAAAATTGTTGTCCAAGAACTTTCTTCGTCTTTTTTATATTTTAAAACTACCTGTCCTGCTGTTGGTAGTGGGTCTGTCATAACAGTTATCCCTAGAAGCTTCTTAGTTATGGAAGAATTTTCTGTTGCGATAATTTGAGTTTCTGCTACTGACGTTGCTGTATAAGATGTTGTTGTGCGAGTTAATGTGTTTTCTGTATTAGTATGCACAAAAAAAGTATTGTCTCCTGCTATTGCAGCACTATATAATCGTGTTTCACTATTATCATCCGTTGCTATTCTTTCAACGCACACATTGAAATTTCCTGCCCTTCCCCTGTTCAATGAAAACAACCCTGTTAATTGTGTAGCACTATCTCCCCAAAAATATGCTGAAAAATATAATTTGCCGTCATTTATAAAATTGATTTTAGGTTCTACAAATACAACAGGATCTGACAACCCTTGGGGTGTGTAATATTCAAAAATTGTTTTAAAATCGCCACCAGAATATGCTTTTATTGTCATTTTTGCAGTATCATCATTGTTAAATGATGTGTTTGCGTTGTCGTTTGCAACGCCTATAAGAAAACCATCTACAACATTTAACACTTGTAAATCCCCAACGCCCCAGTCAATACTTTCTGAAATTGTTGTTAATGAACTATCTTTATCCCATAAATAAACTACCGAATTACCTCCCTCACCAAGTTTAGGTCTACATGCTATTGCCAGATAATTCCCGAAAGCAATTATCGATGTTATTTGGTATTTATCTGGTAATGTTAATGCAGTATCGTCCCAATTAGAACCATCAAAAGAAGCTATTATATTATCGTAAGGTAAATATAAAATATCATCAGCATAATGAACAACACCCTGTGCAATATTGTTTGACCATACAATATTACGATATGTTGAACTGTTACCAGCAGAACCATCTTTAGATATTCTACAAACATAAGCACTCCTCCAAAAATATAAAAAGTCTTTATACTCAACCAAACAACCGTAGTCTGCTCCTGCTGCATTGATTTGGCTAAAGGTAAAACCTTCCCAATCAGCTGTTGGTGTTGTTTTTCTCCAAACTTTAGCGTTCGCAGCGGCTGGATTAGATAAACCATACATTGTGTCATTTGTAAAAAGCAATCTCCCTATATTTTCTTGACCTGTAGTATCTGCTGTTGTTCCAAAAACAGGTACTAATTTCCCAGAATCCTCATCAATTTTAAAATGTTTCAACAAGGAAAAACCAAGACCTCGTGCATCCGATTCCATTCCTTTGCCAAAGTTATTTATTTTTGTTTCTATTATTTTTCCCATGATTAAATCATTGTTACTCTAGGTATAAAACTTACTTTTTCTTTAATAGCCATTGCTGCATAAGTCATACGGTCAGCCGTACCACTAGCTGAAATTCCTGTTATTTCTGCACCAGCTGTTACTTTCTGTTCAGTACCACCGACACCGTGATATGTAATACCGTCCTGTACATTATATCTTTGTGTAAGTCCATTCGCCGCGCTCCATGTAAAGTTTCCAGTACCACCACCTCCTCCTATAATTACTGATTTATCTCTTGATGTTGTGATACTGCACGATGTTGCAGAAATTGAAGTTCCGCCATTACTACAAGTGCCATCTGATATATCTGAAACATCTGCACCTGTGTATGAAATTGAACCACACATCCATCTTGTGGTTCCACCATTAAATGAAACTGTATTTGAACCTGTAGGAGGATTAATTAAATACCATACAGAGGTACTACCACCACCATACTGTGCTGATTCAACAGCCTTCGTCATTGCTTGCCCGCCATAAGTAGCTGAATCATGATTTGCACCATTGTTTGGGTCAGTACAAATAACAACCAAAACACGGTCTGAACCACTGCAAGTATGACTCCATGTTGGATTAGTAACATTTGAGCCAGAGGTTGCGTATGAAGCTGTTGAATCGTATGCTATTGCCATAATATTATGTTTGTCTTACTCCTATTCTAATAACTAATCCACTTGCTGGTGTTGTGTGAATTGCGTCTACATCAGCTGTTAAAATATCCCCTGCCGTAATTGCTGTCGTTGTAAGTGCTGGTGCTGTCGCCGCTGTTCGTGACGATTTTTCTCCCGTGTCAATCGTAATCTTATTAGTGGTCATTATTGTCGTACCTGCCAAATTCACATCGTAAGTGGCTGTTCCAGTCGTTCCTGCTGTATCTACATAAGCACCTATTGAAACAACAGTTCCTGTAAAAGGAAACTCAAAATCCCCTGCAACATTTGTTATTACTAATTGCGCAGTACCTTTGTCTAAGACACGCCAATCTACATAACGGACATTTCTATCAGAGGCTACATATTGGTCTACTGGTATTGCCCGTGTACTGTCTGTCCCTGTGTCTATCTCTGCTGTGGTTGCTAGTTCTACCTTACCTTTGGCTATTTTAGAGGAATTTGTAACAATAGCGTCCGCATTTCCTGTCGTAACAGTTCCTAGAGCTGTTTGGTTTGCATCAGCTACATTATCAACATTACCAAGTCCGACATCACCTTTTACCAATCCAGATGGTGTATTTATTGTTGGTGAACTAAGTGTTTTATTCGTGAGTGTTTCTGTACCAGTTAGTGAAGATGCTTTATCACCATCAGCAACACTACCCAATTTATAGTCATGTGAAGATGTTACAGCAGAAGAATCAGCCCCTACTTTTGTTTGCAGAGCTTCAATAATTGCGTCTTCATTTGAATGATGAGTTGAGTGGTCGGGGTTTGCTAAAGTATCGGAAGCTGAACCCCTTGTTGCATCTAAATCATCTAATGTTGCTGGATATGCCATATTAGTTTTTTACTTGATTACTAAAACTTGTACTATTCTTTGGTTGGTTTGAAAATACTGTCTTTAATCCGCCCCATACAATACTTGCAGAACTCCATGTAAAGCGTGAGTCAGACCAGAAAGGCAAGTCGCCTTTTTGTGCATTTGTGTATGATGTACTGCTCTTTGGTTGGTTTGTGAATGTTGCCATGATTATTTATTACTTTCTATATTAGCTACTAATCTATTTGGCTCATCTTTTGACCGTCTTGAGTAGTGTTCCATAATTCTTTTCCTATACGTTTCTATCTCAAATCTATTATCGTTTACTCTGTCCTTGTGATACTTCATGTTATAAGGAAGAGCTATCTTGTAGGCGAGTATAAGATGTTCTGTTGACACAAATCCGGGGGAAGTAGAGTCAAATGATGTTATATCCTTAGTTTTCCTCTTAAAGTATACTTTTAAGCCCTCAGAGAGCGTTACTGAGCCACTGGCAGGTGCGGGGTAAAGGAATACTGACCGTCCTTGCTTGTCGTAATGTGTTGGCATGCCGTCTGTTTTTAAATATTCGTCTGGATCTACATCTAATTCATTTTTATCAAAAGGCTTTAGTTTTTGGTAGTTGCCTGAGTTATCCATAACAGAAACACCTTCACTGGAAAGAAAGGTGTCATCAAATGAGTAATCTTGTTGCCCTGCTACTAGAGTAGCTGTTGCAATAGGTAAATCTGTGTAATTAGTATCATCGTAGTTCCAATTGCCGTCTGCACCCATAATATCCCCAGATACTTCCGCTTGTCCTGTGTTAGCGTAAATAAGCCGAGTTGCTGTTGGATAACTCGTTGTGTCTGAGTCTGTTAAATCTGAAACTATTGTGTCTATTTCACTCCAAAGCATGTTGTTTTTAATTAGTTTTTTAATGGACTAGGGCAAAGGTCTTGCCCTTGCCTCAACCCACTAAGGGTTAAGTTTTGATTAGTCAGGAATAGTTGCTGTTCCGACTCCACCTAATGCTGGTATGTCGTATGCAGACCAACCATCAGTGTCACTAACTTTAGTAACGACTACAACTTCTGCGTCTACACATAGATATTCCTGTGTACCGTCTGAGTCAACTGTGTTTATCTTTTCTCCACTTGTTGCTGGTGTTCTTAATTCAAAGTTTCCACCTGCATTACAAGCAATCTTTATTGTGTGTCCTACTTGAACATCTGCCAAAGACGGCAGTACTATCCAATCATTTGCATCATTTGTAACTGCTCCAACGGCAACTGATGTCTTACCAGCTTGAATGTTTGATGAGGCTCCGCTATCCGCCGCGGGTGTTACAGCTTGTGCCATGATATGAATTGCATCGTATGTAGGGTTAAGAGTATTTGACTGTGCCATAATTTTGTATTATTAACTACTAATTAGTTCTCAATCAACTTGTTTTTGAAAGAAAGTTTACCCTCATTTCCTTTGTACTTATAGATAGTGCTTCCGTTCTCTCCAATCTCTGCAAGCTTTTCAATAAGAGCTTTTTTCTTTGTTGCAAATTTCTCTGGGTTCTTGTAAGCATAAGCATTCAAGTACCTCGCATATTCTGCTTGCTCTTCATTTTTCCACTTACCTGATTTTGATTTAATCACAAGAGGCAAATCCTTTGGACGAAGTACCTGTGGATCGTTTACTTCAATATCAGAAGTATCTTGTTCTACAGTTTCTTCAACTGTTGGTGCTAAGATTGCATCTGCTTTCTTAACTTTAGCTTCTAATGAAGCCACTTCCCTTTCTTTTTCAAGTTGTGTTTTGGCAGGTGCAGTTTCAACCGCATCTGCTTTCTTTGTTGCGGTTTCAACCGCCTTTTTTTCTGCCATAATATTTCTTGTTAATTCTATAGGGTTAAAGGGAGGGAATCGACGGGATACCCTACCCATAACCCTATAGAATTTGTTTATAAATCCTCGTGTGAGAATCAGTAAAGGTAAGTCTTATCTTCACTGACCCCCACACGAGGGGTTTGATAATTAAGCAAGAGTTATATCAGTTACAAGCCCAGTCTTTTGAGCCCACAACTTAAATCCTACCAATCCAAATACTACTACTTCTTTACCTGTCTTACCTGATACTGGTTTTTCTTCAAACTGTAATCCACGAGGTGAAGCATATGTTGCCATATTCTTTACACCGAATACACGGTGTCCTGCGTTTGTTACAGTTGTTGTTCCAAGTGTTGCATCTACAAAAGTACCTGTTCGTACTTGGTAAATATCAACACCCATCCATTCTCCGACTTGTCCGTTCTTAATTACTGAGTCTGCTGAGTTAAATCCGTTTGTTGCTCCTGCGATTGTAATACCAACCATGTCAGTATTTTCCACAATCACGAACAAACGATTTCCTGTTCCGCTAAAGTTATCTTCATAACCTCCAACGCCTGAAATAAGGTTAGCAAAAATTGTATTCACATTTCCTGCTGTTACAAATCCTCCTACTGGAGTTGTGTAAGCACCTGTTGCGTCTTCTGTTAGGTTATTGATAACAAACTTATCAATTCCAAACTTAACTGCGTACATCATGTTATCAATTCGTGACTGTGCCACATCAAAAAGTGAGAAGTATTCCTCGTGTGCAAAAATATGCTCTGAGTAAATAACCTCGTCTGTTACAGTGAGGGCGTCATCTGTGATTGTCCATGCTGATACTGAGTATGTTCCAGCAACTGCTTGGATAGTTGCTGTTGGTTGTGAACCGTAAGGGTTCTGGATACGCTTTTGGTCGCTTGTGTCTACGTCGCAAACTTTTTCTGCAACAAGAGCATTTCGCAACACAATTTCGTACTGACTTTGAAAGTACGAATCACGGTTTCCATATGTTGACATTGTATTCACTTTATGTTATTCCATTCTTATCTCCCCGTCAAGTTTCAAATAGGAACTTATTTAAATAATAAATTCCCGCCGATTTTACTTCCTACCTCTCCTTAACCAAAACAATCTTTCAGCTTCATCGCTTCCTTTTTTAGGAAACTCACCTTTGTTAGCTTGTGCAAGAATTTCATCATCTGAAACTTGCTTAGAACTAGGACGTGAAGTCTTTATATTAGAAGCCTTATCAGCACTGCGACTTTCTGCTTTTGATTTTAATATCATCTGCACTGTCGTGTCCTGTAATGCCTCTGGGATTGTTTTACCTAATATTTTAGAAGCCTTTATAACTTCTTCAATATCAGCCTGTGGTACTTTAGCTTCTACTAGTGCGTAGATGTCTAAAGTGGAAAGTTCTTGAGGTCCTGTTTTGGTTACTTTGTTTAAAGCTCTTTTGGTTTGTCGCTTCTCCTTTTTAGAATTAGCTAACTTATCCTCAAGTTCTTTAATGCGTGTATCCTTATCTTCAACCTCTTCTTCTTCTACTTCTTCTTCAACCTCTTCTTCTTCTACTACTACTTCTTCTTCGTTGATTTCTTCTTCTTCTTCGTTGATTTCTTCTTCCTGTTCAACTTCAGTATTAAATTCATTTGCCATACAATGATAGGTTAAATCACTTTGTAGATAAGTGAGAACTATAAGTTAATAAAATTATAACATGTGCTTTATCTTTTGCAAAGAATGTTATCTACTTTGCACTATCTTTAATCATTCTCTCTTTTGTTTCCTTTTCTGTTTCTTCTTTGTGTTGTGCAATCATCCAAATAAACTTCAGCTGATCTTCAACGTGTCTGATATATTGGTTGCGTGCTAGTAAGTTTATCTGTAATTCATCTGTTAGTGAAAGTGTTGGGTCGTAACTAATATCTACATTATCTCCATCTGGATTGTCCAACAGCTCAAGGGCTTGTTTTGTCATCTCTAACGCTTTTTTCTTATAGTGCACTGCTTGATATACTGTGTCTTTTGATTGTCCAAATACCATTTGCTCTACTCCCAACCAAACATCTTGTACTTGTCCGATAGGTGTTTCTCTACTCAACTGTGGATAAAATCTTGTCCACATTATTTTCCTTAGCTGGTCATTTACAAATGTACTTTTAATCAAATCTTTTTCATCTTGTGAAATCTCCAATCCTAGGAACAATGCTCTCATTGATTTTAACAATGCTTCGTTATCTGAAAAAATACTCTTAATCAAATCTATCTCTTTTGTTTTTAAATTCTCATTCATAATTATTTATTTATTTAATTCTGGTAATACACCCGTCGACACCTCAGGCGGTTTTGCCCCCTCTTGTTGCTGAGGTTGCATTGGTGACGGTATTGCATTCCATTCAATAGGAGAAAGAGTACCCGTCAACTCTAATATTCTCCCGACAATCGTTTGTGCTTTCTTGTTCTGCTCGAAGCCTGGTGTAACAACTAATTTCAAAGCCGTATTCAGTGTTGTCAATGCTTGCTGTGCGTCAAATGCTTCTCCAGTGATATTTATTTCCAAGTCCCATTCCATATCTTCAAACTGCTTTTTCCATGTCTTATCGTCCAATTCTGATGGTTTAAAGAAGCGTTGGTTGCCTGTTCCTTGTATAGACTCTTGAGCCTGTAATGCATTCTGTTCCATTAACATCTCTTGTTCTCCTTGCTCTGGAAGCACACCACTTAATACTTTCTCTTTCAATTGTTTATTTGTTTCTTTGATTGCTTTGTTTTTAATATAAGCACTATCAATCCTATCAATCTCATGCTGTTCTAGTGTTGCCGTTACCTCATCACTCGTGTCCATCTTCTTTTTAAGATGTGGAATGATATGAGTTCGTAACATGAACTCTAAGTCTAATGATTTATTTTCAGTCATCAGTTCAAACAATGAATGCGACTCTTGTAATACTGCCTCTGTTTGTCGCCATGCTGTTCCAGACTTCGGCGCAGCACCAAGCATTGATTCCGATACGCCTGTTATCTCATTGCCTAGTTGTTTCCATTGAGTTGAATAATTCTGTTGCGCCACCGCATTTAGTGCTTGATTATTTAGCTGTGTAAGAGGTTGCCCTGCTGTATGTATTAAAATATCTCCTGTTTCAACATTACTTGAAACATTTCTGCCAACGAACTGAGTATCTGCCGTTTGGAACAACATTTTACTCGCTAAGTCCAGTTCATCTTTAATACTTTTTATTGAATGATTAATCATCCATTGAGCTTCAAATAAATGCTCTATTGAACCTATTGACAATGTGCGCCCATCCTCTTTAATCAAATGTGTAATCATGTATCGCTCCTTGTCTTCTCTTGCTGAGAATAGTGTGAAATCTTTATGCTCTATCTTACTTCCTGTTTTAGTTCCTACAAAAGATACAACGTGCATTTGTCTTGCATATTCCCGTTTGTCATCTTCATTTCTTGTAAGCATTGAAAGTGGGAGTTCTCCATGTACCTCGTAAAGTTTTATGTAGTCATTCTTATTGTCCTTTTTCTTTTTGTCTACTGTTTCTCTTGCCTTTCGTGCTTCAATAAGCTCCTCTACTTTTTCCTCATCATAACCATGAGTGTCTATTCTTTTATATAAATCTGCTTCTGTAAGTTCGATTATTTCTATCTTAGGGTTGGCATCAAAGTCTACAGCATCCACGATCAATCGACTCCAAGGCACTACTGACACATGAAGTTCTCCATCGCTTTCTACAAACTTAACTACTGCTGAACCATACTTTGCCAATGTTCTACCCCATTCATTTAAAAATTGTCCAAACATTTCACGTCGCATCCAATCTCTAAGGTGGATTGTTGCCAAGAATGAATTAATCCAGTCTTTCTTTTTAGTTGCTCTTACTGTGATGTGACTTCTATCGATGTCTGTTGCTCTATACCAAACATTTGAAGCGGCGACTGATATATTAAAAAACGGCTTCTCACGTCCAAGAGAATCCGTTTCACCAGAGATATGTTTAGAATTGGAATAAGCATCAATACGTTCTAGCGTATTGTGCATTGAATGTTGCACATACTTTGAAATTTGTGTTGTGCCACTTATAAAGTCTGTTTCTGATTTTCGTACTAATTCACCAATTGTTTGCATATTATATTAAACCCGTCGCTTTTAGTTTAATAATTATTTATTACTACTAGCTGTTCTACTTCTAAAGTTCTTATCAAATCTCATATTCTGCATTTCTTTAATTCTTGTTACTTCCTCACTTTGCTGTGGCAACATCTTTTCCATCACAACAAAATACATTCGCATTATCCAACAATCCGAGTTGTCTGGACTTCTTCCTATTATTTCTTTGATGTCTTCCTTTTGTGTCGCCATTGTCTTGCCATCACCCCTTGAAGCATCTTGATAGTTTGAAAGTTCCTCAACAATTTTTTCCTTATGCTCGCCATGTACCCTTGAAGCAATCTTATGATTGTTTACCAAGTATGAAAGTCTAAATATACATTGGCTTCTTAGGTTTCTGTAATCAGATGTTAAGGGTGCTTCTTTAGTATAACCCACGTTAGGAAGTTTGACAATATCCATATCAGTCTTTATAGCTCCATAAGAAGATTTGTACCCTATGATTCCATCTAACATTGAAGAAGAGGCGACACCTGCGCCAACCCCTATCGCATCAACCGCTATGTGTGAGAAAGGTATCCTGTCCTGACTTGCGTACTCTCTTATCTTATCAATTATATTTTCTGTGTTAAGTCGTGAAAAACTTTCAACTCTGTATTCCTCTAATCCTTCCCAGAAAGAGAATATGGTTTTATCTGAGCCATCATCTGCTATGTCTACAATTAGATACTTAGAGTTTTCTTTATCTACAGTATTTGTAAATACATCTATCAAAGCATCATAGTGAAATAATGCCCCTTGATTATCTACATATTCAGCCAAATACTCTTGTTTAAATGTGTCTGCATCTAATTCCTTCTGTGCTTTCTCTATTTCTTTTGGTGGAATGTAAGGATTGTCTGACGTTTTAAAATGAAAAGCTTGATAGTCGCTATCTGTTTCTGCTACTTTCTCAAGTCTTCTCAAATTAGGATTTTCTTTTTTAGGTGTCCCAATAAAGTCTGCTGACCCTACTGTGTCTGTCAACGCAGGTCTAAACACCTCTTGCCAACCAAGGAAGAAGTTTCTCATTGTATCTAATTCATCAAAAGCAATATGATGGGCTTTCATTCCTCTAAAGTTCTCTCTGTTTTCCCAACCTGCGATATAAATAATTGAGTGTCCACCATCCTCTGTTGGCACTCTCATCTCAAGTCTACTTTCGTTTGGATCTCCTACTCCAATAAGTCTAGCTTTTAATGCTTCCCATACGATACTTCTACTTTGTTTCTGGGTAGGGCTTATGTAGAAGACATTCCTGTCTTTTTCAGACATTGCTATTAAGCATATCTTTTCTATTTGAAATGCTGTCTTACCAAATCTCCTACCACATCTCATCACGTTAAATCTCGCAACGCTTCTAGCTAGTTCTTTTTGTGCGTCATGTAATTTCATTTCTTAAATGCTTCATCAAATATAATTTCTATAGCTTCTTTAATATCTGGTGTGTCTATTTGTTGAGGAGATTTACCCCATACCCTATCAAGTAATTCTTTTATTGCTTGGATATCGCCTGTCTTTGCTTTATCTATTAGAGCTTTATATATATCATCTGCGTCGCCTTGAAAACGCTCAATCAATCTCTTTTTGAGTTCTTGTGCTTCTAATGTATGTGATGCTTTAGCTCCTTTTGGCTTTCCAGCACCTTTTCTTTTCCCTCCATGTGTTGACATGTTTTAAATTTCAAGTTATCAAGTATTAAACTTTGTATAGTTTCTTATCTTACTTTCTGCTTCTCCATAACTTAGTAAGTTTCCATATGCTTCACTACTCAATGCCTCCGCCATCTTTTCCAATCCCCATTTGAGTAATTTACTATTCTGTATGTGTTCTTTTATAAAATTGTATTGTTCACCATATGCACTTATCTCCTGTTTTAATCTAAATTCCTTGTCCTGTAAATACTTTGTATACCATCCATCTACATCATCTCCTTGTTGTTTACTATGTATGCTTTCATGGTGTTCTATATCTGGTGTTAGCTTTTTCCCTGATGGATTGTAGATAGTATCTCCATAACAATATACTGCGTGGTCTGGTGGGTTTAAATACAAACTTAGTATCTCATAATTTGGTGGTAATGTATTTACTATTTTCATATTACTTAATTTTGTGACAATCTTTATCTCTAATATACCATTCCTTATTGTTTCTATCGCAGAACTCACAGAATCCCACTGGTTCTATAATCTTACCATCCTTATCTGTCTGCGAAAGTTCACACCAGTAATTCATTGGTTTTTCATATGTTGCAATACAACATCTGCAATTTCTTAAATCTTTTGCCATATTACACAATATTATATAACAACCCCACAAACTTAGCAAGCCACCAAAAACGAAATAGCTCAAAATAGCTCTTGACAAATTAAAATTTCAACTATCTAATCACAAAAATATCAAAATATGGCTCAACTGCACCGTGAGAAAAGTACGGATAGTTGAAACGCCAAAATCGACTATCCGTACGATTATACGGTGTGGTTGAGCCATAAAAAACATTACGGATAGTACGGATAGTTGAGAAAAACTATCACACTATCCACTTTCTCCCCCTCCTACGGAGCCCCCTTTTTAAAAACTTATATAAAAGTTGTTTAACTATCCGTACTATCCGTACTTTTGATTTCACGGTGTGGTTGAGCCGTAAAAAGTACGGATAGTACTATCCGTAAGTATCCGTAAGTATCCGTAAAAAAAAGACCCCTTTTGAGGTCTTTTTTTTAAAAGTTTTCTTCTATATTTCCAAACTCATTTGTCCTATATATGCTCTTGAGTTTGATACCTTTCCATTTTTTACATCCGTATCCATCTTTTTTACTTTCTAAATTATTAAATTTCTTTAATCCATTGTTTTTTACCATAAGACCAAATCTTTGAGGGGTTAATGCTTTTGAATAACCATCTTTAGAAAAGTCTTTGTAAATTTCTAACAATTCCTTAGAGCCAACACCATTACTATTAGGATCATCATCAAGCTCAAAGTATTCTTCTAAAAATTCAGCCACAGTATTACTACTTGTTTTGTATTCCTCTAGTATTTCATCATGTCCCTCTATTTTTACAAATTCATTATTTTCATTCAGGCTAGTCAAACCTCGAAGCATCCTATTTAATATCCCAGAAGACTCCTTTTTTAATATCTCTTTCATATCTTTATTCATCGTATCGTTATCATAAAAAGAATATTCTAAATAAATCAGTATCATACGTCGATATATCCCCATCTCTGCACTCTTTGGTAATGTATTGGCTGTTAAAACGCATTTGAGCTTGTTTTGAGCCTCTACAATACCGTTCAATCCTTTCCTTTCCACTCTAATATGTTGCCCTGTTATCAAATTGATTAAAGAGTTACCCATATTTGACCGAGTAACTTCCACCTCATCAAACCAACAAAGGTGCTTTCCAACCAAATTTGACCCACTGAACCGAAAAGAGTCGCCAGTTGTTTCATGTAATGCCATTTGAGTAGCACAATTCCCCAGCACATCAGTCCAACAATCTAACAGTGTACTTTTCCCACTACCGGGCTTTCCAATCAACACCAACATCTTTTGCTTTGTTATCTCTGGTGTAAGTAACAATCCGCTAAATTGGTCTATCGCCAACACTTGGTCTTCTTGCAACTGCACTTGTTTATCTAAAAATTTATCGTACACAGGGCACACAGCGCCTTTCTCATAACTTACGGCACTAACACGCCTACTTAGTTTTTCTGGTGTATGTGGAACAAATTCCAACGTGTGTACTTGCACCCAGCCATTAAAGGCATGAAACCATTTTACATCACAATCGAAATCATCATAGTTTATTCCTTTGTTAGAACATACTGCTCTATACTTATTTAAAATGTTTTTTGTGGTGGCTTCTGTTGCTTTTGTGTCAAAGTTTTCATTCAACAATTCTTTAATAATTAAATTTCTTATACGAGGTGTTGTGTACTCATCGTATATTCCCGAAGCTTCATTATATAGCCAATAAATTTTATCCTCATCTCTTTCAAAATAAAGATGTGGATATTTTTCTTGTATTACTTTATGGAAGTTTGCGACATACTGCTCTTTCAAAATTTTCAAAACAGTTTTCCAGTTGTCTTTTCTTTCTCCGCTCTTAATATTTAGATGCTTATAGTAAGCTGTCTTTTCTGGTGTTTTATCAACATCCTTTATAGATTCCAAACCCATCTTTTCTAATTCTTTATTTAGTTTGATTAGGTCTTTTGACATTGAAATTATTATATCATAAATGTGTACATAGATAACAATCAAAATTGTTGATAACTGTGGACAAGTTGTCCACAGTTATATGCTACAATACATATATGAAAAAAATAGAAAACGAACCACGCTTATTATTTAAGCGCAAGGAGTTGATGTGGAGTCTTACCAGCCAACATTTTAATCAAGCAGAAATAGGTCGTATCTTTGGGCTTAAAAGAAGTAGAGCTAATGTAATCATTAACCAATGCCCTAAGAATTATAAAAGCCCATGGATAAAGCGTAAAAACATATGACTCTAACAACAGCACTAGAAACATTCTCAGATAGTCTTGACGACATTAAGCAGTCATGTGTTGAAAATATGCAGGACATTATAACTCATACACCACACCATTTTACAGGCGAAGTGGGGCATTATTTAAATATGATCGCCAAACGTACAGACACACCTATAAAAGAATGGGAACAGCAATTAAGGAAACTTATTGTGGAAGAAAAAACAGAACAGTATTTGCGCACTATTAAAAGAATAGTAAAAATTCAATCGCCTAAATCTACACATGGAGGGATTACAGACGCAGACATCTTGAGAGCTAAAGAATACCCGATTGAAGATTTGATAGACACTAAAATGTTTAAAGCGGGCGGTAGCAAATGGAAGTTCAAAACCCTCTGCCCATTTCACAGCGAGAGAACAGCCTCGTTTTGTGTGGATAAAAAAAACCTATACAAATGTTTTGGATGCCAGGATCGTGGCTCGGCAATTGATTATGTTATGAAGACTCAAAACATGAACTTTGTCCAGTCAGTTAAATTTTTAGCAAAATGAAAAAAAGTATAAACTTAAATTCTAAAAATGGAATGTGGAAAGGTAATAAAGTAGGTTTAGACGCTATTCACATGTGGGTACTTAAAAGAAAACCAAAACCTAAGTTTTGTGTTGATTGTTTTGCAAAACCACCAAAAGATTTAGCAAATATAAGTCAAAAATACAAACGTGATATAAATGATTTTGAGTGGTTATGTAGAAGATGTCATATGTTGAAAGATGGAAGATTGAGAAGATTTATTCGTAAGAAAACATTAAAAAAGGCAAGATGTGAGATGTGTAAAAAATGGTTTCAGAAAAAAAGCAAAACAAGTGTTATTTGTTCTCTGTCTTGCAATACCTATAAATTAAACAAATTAAGATGGGGGTTTATAAAAAAATAAATAATTATCATGAAACAAGAAACAGCATTACAAATAATGAAAGGTAATAAAAATGTATATCTAGCGGGAAGCCCTGGAACTGGTAAAACATATTTACTCAATAAGTATGTTGATTGGTTGACTGATAATGGAAAGATACCATCGATAACAGCTTCCACAGGGATTGCGGCAGTACATATTGGAGGCACAACAATTCACAGTTGGGCGGGTGTTCGTGACGATGTTGTAACAGATAAAAATATTAAAGATATATTAGAAAACAGGTGGACAAGAGAAAGGATATGCAGAACAGAAATACTCATTATAGATGAAATTTCTATGGTTAGTTCAAGGATGTTAAATGTACTTAATAAAATTGCAATAGAGGCTCGTGGCGACACAGCACCTTTTGGTGGAATAAAGCTGGTTGTTGTTGGTGACTTTTTTCAGTTGCCACCTATCAAAGGCGATTTTGCTTTTAATTCTGAATCGTGGAAACAAGCAGATTTTCAAGTTTGTTATTTGGAAGATCAGTACCGTCAGTCAGACAATGTTTTTACTGATTTATTAACAAATATTCGCTCTGGTGTTTTAACAGATGAGCAACAAAAAATAATCGAAAGTAAAATATCAGATGATGTTTCTGGTATAAAAGCAATTAGGCTCGATACACACAATAAGAAAGTAGATGATATTAATCAAATGAAATTAGAGCGTCTTAGTAGTATTCCAAAAACATACATTATGACTTCTGGCGGTAACAAAATGGCACTAAAGACTTTAAAAAAGTATTGTCTTTCTCCTGAAAGATTAACTTTGAAAGTTGGCGCTCCTGTTTTATTTACAAAAAATGACATAGATTTACAATGGGTGAATGGAACACAAGGCGAAGTTATTGAACTTCATGATGACTATGTGGAAATAAGATTGATGAATGACAATATTGTAAAAGTAAAAAAAACAAGGTGGGAACGTTGTGAGGGCTATGGGAAAAACAAAAAGGTGATTGCTTTTGTTAATCAATTACCTTTAAAATTAGCATGGGCAATAACTATTCATAAATCACAAGGAATGACACTTGACAAAGCAATAATAGATTTATCTAGGGTTTTTGCTTGTGGGCATGCGTATGTTGCATTATCAAGATTAAAAAGTTTAGATGGTTTATATATTCAAGGTCGAATAACTAAAAACTTTTTGAATGTAGATGAGTCTGTAAGAAAAAAAGATAAAGAATTTCTAAACTTATGACATGTAAAGAAATACTCAAAAGAATAGACGACAAAAGGACAACTATAAATGTCCTTAAAAGAGATATGGGCGGTATTAACCCCAAGCTATCCACCTACGCCAAGATAAACGAAGAGCTAAAATACCACGAACATGAACTAACAAAACTTTTACTAATTAAAGATGGCGTATGCTCCTAAACAACCCCAAATTTGAAAATCTGCAACGGATGGGCAAAGACACCCGCTGGACACCAGCCACAGTGGAGATACCTACCCTCACATCCAAACACCTGCCTGCGCCCCACGACACCACGATTGCACTGTATGAAAATCAGCAACCAGTGTTTGATGAGGTTAAGGACTACACATCAGCGTTGGTGGATTTTAAGACAAGTGGGGGTAAAACAGTTATCGCCATCAGCTTGCACCAAGCATGGGGCGGTAGAAGTTTAATTGTGTGCCATTCGCTCCAGCTTTCGAGGCAAGTCCTGGAGGAGTTTGAAAAATTCACAGATATAAAGCCGACATTAGTTTGTGGTGGTAAAAAAGACATGACGGGCGATGTTGTTATAACCACTCACACGACATTTCGCCAGAAGTACAATCAGTTTCCCGATTTCAGGAACTTGATAATAGACGAGGCGGATCTTATGTTCACCCCAAAGGCAATAAACGCAATCGTCCAATTCAACGCAACACGAACGCTCGCCCTCACTGGAACAGTGAATACCCCGTATGATTTTGTGAACGACATAGAGGGCGGTGTGCTGGGGAAGTTTTACGGCAAACGGGTACAGGGGCAATTTGATGAAAGTAAAAATCCCCTCAAGGGCGTGTACTTCACAAAGTATAATAAAACATACAGGCATGACAAAACAAACATACATATCGGCGCACACGATTGGATAAACTTCAGAGCGACACTAGACGCAGACGTCGAACGCAAGCTAGCTCAACTAAAGTACGTGATTGATAATGCAGACACCGCACTAGTGTTGTTTGATAAAGTAGCTGATACAGTAGCTTTCCAGAGAGCCTTTATAAAAAGAGGGTACAGAGCTTATTTATCAAATGGCGAAATGAGCAAGGACGATAGAGAAACCCAACTGCAAGAGTTTCACAAGAACGGAGGGTATTTATGTGCTGTTGCGAGTACGGTCGGACGTGGGTACTCGCACATACCGCTTGATAGGATATTCATTTTGTTTCCAGTAAAGAGCGAGAATAGTGTTCGGCAAATCTTTGGACGTTTGATGAGGTGGATGGAGGGCAAAGAGAGCTATGTGTACCTATGGGCAGACAGTAGCCTCGACTTCCAATTCCAAAAGCAAAAAGCAATTATTAAAAAATACTTTGATGTACCTATAAAAGAACTATGCTAGAAAAAGACTTCACAACAAAGGTACATGACCAAATACAAACGCTCATTAAGACATCAGCTTTGATAGAATACAAAGTCGCAAAAATCAATGTGTTTAATTTAAAACAATGGCGTGAGAAGCAGGGGCATCAGTTAGCTTCTCTAGTGAATGTAAAAAGTGACACAGGGGTTTACTTTAAAATTCCAGACGGCACGAGGGGACAATCGCCAGCTGACGCTTTCTATATGTGTAATGCCACCGCCTACCTCGTTATATACTTCCAACGCTACAAAGAGTTTTTCTGTATTGATGACATGGAGTACCTACTGCACAACGACAGTATCACCTACACCTACTGCGCCACACACTTTACCAGCCACAAGTTGCCACCAAAGAAAAAGGCAACTGTAATAGATTTTTGAATTATGAAAACACTTAAATTAAACAACAAACATTTTTTTAAAGAAAGGGGAGATTTGGAAAGAAAGCGATTAGAAATTTCTCTTAAAAAGATTATTAAAGACTGGATTAAACCAACATTACAACCTAACAAAGAATTATGAAGACATTTGAAAAAATAACAAAAAGATACGCATTAAATAATTCTTATTTCAAGAATTGTAGACCACAAGACCCACAGACACCTTATGAAGTATTTTTGTATCAAGAACAACACGGAGAGTTACCATATAAAATGGAATTAGAAGAGGATTGGATACAAGAATGTTTTGCAGAATATCAAAAGCGAAATACATCTTATAAATTTTATGAGCAATATTTCACTCCACAAGACACAGCTGATACTATGGCAAGTCTTGTAGATAAATATGCAGATAAGGTATATGTTTTAGACGCTTGTTGTGGTTATGGTGCATTATCAAAAGAAGTTTCGAAGAAAGGTTTTATTGTAACTGGTTTTGATATAGATAAAGAACTTTGCAAGTTTTACGAGGAGTTTGTAGAAAGTGAAGCAAAACATTGTGATTTTTTAGAATATAATGAAAAACAAGATATTGTAGTATCAAACCCACCTTACACAATAAAAACTTTGACTAATTTTTTAAATTGGCTGTACAATATCCTCAATGACGATGGAATTGCAATTTTGCTAATTCCCAAAAACTTTATTGATAAAGAAAGACCTAAGGCTACAGTGGAGGCAATAAGTAAGTTTTCTGTATTACACCGTGAAGATATGAAAGAAGAATTTGCACGGACAAAAGTAAATGCTGAAATTATTGTACTCAAAAAGTAACCCCTGTGCATAACCACTTGCGTTTAATTTGCTGATTGTGTATACTATATACAGGTCGATAATTAAATTATAAACAATCATAATAATTAAATAATCATGGCAATAAATAATGAAATAGAAGTAAAAACAGAGGGAGGGAAGTACATAGACTCAAGAGATATTAAAAGCTCAAAAGACGGTATTAAGGTTCGCCTTTATGGCGACCAGACAATGGGGTATTCATACTTCCAAAAGCAAGAGGACGATAAGGTAAAAGTTATCCGTTCAAAAGAAGTACCAGCAATGGAAAACCCAACAGACGGTTACCAAGGAGTAGAACAGACTCCAGCAAAGGCACTTTATTCAGTAGCATGGGATTACAATCAAGAAGCTCCAGTGTTGCTAACACTTGATAAAGTAGTTCTATTAAAGCCAGTGTTGGACATAGAACATAGCGAAGATTTGGGAAGCATGACAGACTACGACTTCCGTATCTCTTTCGATAATAATCTCGCACCTGCAGACAAGTACAAAGTTGTACGTCTTGATAAGTCAGAGCTTACAGACGAGCAAACTACAGCACTTAAAGCATTTTCAGAAGAATGCAACATAGAAAGTTACGCAGATGGCGGAGAGGCATTTGAGGAAGCAGAGTCTAAAATAGAGGGCGGAGAAGAAGAAGCGATTTAATAGCAACACCACCTAACATCAAGGTGGTGTATGGGACAAGTTTGTATCTCATACACCGCTTTGATACCAACAACTATGGCACTACAAAACAACATAATGCTAAGCCGAAAGTTTAAGATAAGAGCCTCATCAATCGGCAAAATAATGACCGAGGCGAAAGGTGCGACAATAACACCATTGCAACTTAAAAAGATTGAAGACTTACAAGCAAAAGAAACACTAACAGACAAGCAAGGACAGGATTTGATTGACCTAATAGCAAAAAGAGATAAAGCCCCAGAGCTACCAGAAACAGCCAAAAGCTATGCTAGGGAATGGGTAAAGGAGCAACTATATGAAAGAAGAAAGGCAATAGAAAGCAAATATCTAACAAAAGGCAACGAATGCGAAGATGACGCTATTGCATATGTATTTGGCGACAAGTACACAAAGAATGAAGAACATTTTGAAAACTCTTTTATTACAGGCACACCTGATATTGTGGGCGATGATAGAATTATCGACATCAAAAACAGCTGGGATTGTTTTACCTTTCCACTATTCTCAAGCGAACTTCCAAACAAAGATTATGATTGGCAAGTGTTGGGATACATGGCACTTACAGGCAAGCGAAAGGGCGAGGTTGTATTTTCACTTATGGACACGCCAGAACATCTGATAGAAAGGGAATACTGGAAAGACAAGG
>VAPK010711239.1_pt1 | contig 26578 bp, 24 predicted proteins | sample 3395031 | NCBI WGS metagenome assembly VAPK01 (sample SAMN08290443, study PRJNA428436) | hydrothermal vent metagenome | isolation source: Deep-sea hydrothermal vent chimney 1 | place: Pacific Ocean: Juan De Fuca Ridge
GTGATTCTTAGTGGAGGTGTCTGTATTGGTAGTCGTTCTCATATTGGTACCGGTGCATCTATAATTCAGGCGCTTAATATAGGATCTGAGGTTGTAGTTGCGGCAGGTTCGACTGTTTATCAGCCAATTTCGGATGGCGAAATTTTTATCCAGCATTATTCACATGACAAGAATTAAAATAAGGTAATAAATTTTGCATCACTGGAAAAAAACAATTCTTTCACAATCAGACACCCTTGAAAAAGCTATAAAAGTACTTGAAAAGGGGGCGATGCGAATAGCTCTTGTTCTGGATGAATGTGGACGACTACAAGGTACCATAACTGATGGTGATATTCGTCGGGCACTACTGCATCATTTTGGAATGGATGCGCTTGTTGTCGATGTTATGCAAGAAAATCCCACAACTGCAAAGGTATCAGATGGCCATGATGCTATTCTTGCTATGATGAAGAGTAAAGACATTTTACAGATACCAGTATTAGATACTGATGGATGTGTTGTTGGTTTAGAGACCTTACAGAAGCTTATTGATGGTATAAAACATGATAATCCCGTGTTTCTTATGGCCGGTGGTTTTGGTACCCGTTTATATCCATTAACCAAGGATACTCCAAAGCCTTTATTAAAAATTGGATCAAAACCAATTTTGGAAACAATCCTGAATCAGTTTATTGATGCAGGATTCCATAATTTTTATATATCGACACATTACAAAGCAGAGATGGTGCGTGAGCATTTTGGTGACGGAAGTGAATGGGGGGTAAATATTCAATATGTACATGAGAATAAGCCACTTGGAACAGCCGGGGCACTAGGATTATTGCCAAAACAATTTACTGATTTGCCGATAATGATGATGAACGGTGATCTTCTTACCAAGGTGAATTTTGAACATCTTCTTATTTTTCATCAGGAGCAGGAAGGTTTAGCTACAATGTGTGTGCGCGAATACGATTTTCAGGTTCCGTATGGAGTTATCGAGACAAACGGAAATCAGATAACTAGTATTATTGAAAAGCCGGTACATAATTTCTTTGTTAATGCCGGTATATACGTGCTGGAGCCGGAATTAGTTCAAAAAGTGAATGGTTTCGGGTATCTGGATATGCCTAACCTTTTAGAGCAACAGATTGAAGCTGGCGCACAAATTAACTCGTTTCCCGTTCATGAATATTGGCTGGATATTGGAAGAATGGAGGAATACGAGCGTGCCAAAAGGGATGTTGTTGAGTAGGTATGACTCTAAACCAAAATATGCAGGTGAAAAGAATACTTGTTGTTGGTTTGGGTAGCATCGGGAAAAGGCACATCCAGGTTATTCAAAATTTGTACCCGAAAATGACTATTGCGGTACTTAGACATAGACTGTGTGATAAAAAAGAGATTGAGTTGGCTGGCGTTGACTGTTGTTTTACACATATAGATGATGCCATCTCATTTAAGCCCCATGCCGCCGTGATTGCAAACCCAGCCACTAAACACCTGGATGTTGCGATAAAATTGGCAGAATCAGGTGTTCCACTTCTTATTGAAAAACCTATTTCTTCAGATATTTCTGGTGTACAGAAATTGATTAATATTGGAATCAAAAATCACGTCATATTAATGACGGCTTATAATCTTAGATTTTTGCCAAGTTTGATTGCCTTTAAGAATATATTGGCGCAGGGAAAAATCGGACAAATTTATTCTGTGCGTGCTGAGGTTGGTCAGTATTTACCTGAGTGGCGTGCAGGCTTAGATTATCGGCAATCTGTATCTGCGCAAAAAAAATTAGGGGGCGGCGTGTTGTTGGAACTCAGTCATGAGATTGATTACTTGCTTTGGTTATTCGGGGCTATAGACTGGGTTTCTGGATATGTTTCGTTACAGAGTCATCTGGAAATTGATGTTGAAGATACTGCATATGTGATTATTGGCTTTAAAAGTAAGACAACAGGTCAACAATTGACTGCCTCGTTAAATATGGATTTTATTCGTCATGATACATCACGTAAATGTGAGGTAATAGGCGAGCTTGGCAGCTTAAGATGGGACGCGGTTATCGGTAAAGTAGAATGTTTCTCTAGGGGGGAGAAAGACTGGAAGCTGCTTTATTCTGAACAGCCGGAACGCAATCATACTTATATTGAGCAAATGAAAGATTTTATTTTGTGTGTTGAAACGGGAACAGCACCGCGTGTTAGCGCAATAGATGGAATAGATACTCTGGCTGTAATTGATGCAGTTAGAAAGTCGAGTGATTCAGGTAAAAGAATTTTTGTAGAGAAATGTTCACAATGAATTATGTTGCTCTAATTTGCGCAAGAGGCGGTTCTAAAGGGTTGCCCGGGAAAAATACGTTGTCACTTGGCGATAAACCGCTGATTGGTTGGTCGATTCATATGGCAAAAAAGGTTGAGAGAATTTCTCGTATCATCGTTTCCACAGATTCCAAAGACATTGCAAACACGGCAAAAGAACAGGGAGCCGAAGTTCCTTTTATACGTCCCGACGCATTGGCTCAGGACGATAGCCCTGAATGGCTGGTTTGGAGACACGCTCTGGATTACTTGCTAGAGAATCATTCAGCTAGAATTGATGGTTTGGTTGTGATTCCACCGACCGCTCCATTAAGAAGTGTCCATGACGTCGATGCTTGTCTTGATGAGTTTGAAAAGGGGGATGTGGATACAGTTATTACTGTCAGTGAGGCTCATCGCAGCCCCTATTTTAATATGGTGGTTAATGATGAACAGGGATATTCTTCTTTGGTGATAATGCCTGTGAATGAAATTACACGAAGACAGAATGCACCACTTGTTTTTGATATGACCACGGTAGCTTATGTTGTGAGGCCACAATTTGTTTATGATTCAGATGGTATCTTTTCAGGGCGTGTAAGGAGCGTTTGTATCCCTCAAGAACGTGCTCTTGATATTGATACAATGTTAGATTTTAAAATAGCCGAGTGTTTAATTAAAAAGTGAATAACGTTACATCAAAAACAATTAAGGAATTAATGAATCTTAAGGGACGCAGAGCATTAATTACTGGTGCAACAGGTGGTATAGGGATGGAAATAGCAGCTACGATTGCTGAATGTGGTGGTAGTTTACTATTAGTCGATCGCCCTGGTTCGGATTATTCATCGTTAAAAGAAAAAATCTATGCGCAGTGGGATGTGGATATAAAGTGCATGGATTGTGACCTTGAAGATGAACAGGATAGAAAAAATCTACTGCGTGGTATAAATAATAACATTAAAGGTTTGGATATACTTGTTAATAATGCAGCATTTGTTGGAGAATCTGATCTTTCGGGATGGGTGACGACGTTTGAAAAACAAACGATTGAAACATGGCGTAGAGCTATTGAAGTTAATCTAACAGCTGTTTTTCACTTGGTCCAAGGTTGTGTCTCTATGTTAAAGGAAAGCCAAAGCAGTTCCATTATAAATGTTGCGTCAATATATGGAGTAAATGGGCCTGATTATTCTTTATACGAGGATACTCAAATGGGAAATCCGGCGGCTTATGCAGCTTCAAAAGGTGGGTTAATCCAATTGACTCGTTGGCTGGCAACTACCCTGGCACCACATATTCGAGTTAATGCTATTTCCCCTGGAGGTGTATTTCGAAATCAGCCTGAACAATTTGTGTCACGTTATGAAGCGCGTACTCCTCTTGGACGAATGGCACGTAATGATGACTTTAAAGGCGTGATGGCCTTCCTGGCTAGTGATCTTTCTGCCTATATTACCGGACAGAACATTTTGGTGGATGGCGGATGGACCGCCTGGTAGTGGAAAACAGTAAAACTAAACAACAAATTAAAAATATATTTGTTGATGTATTGTGTATTGAGTCGGCAGTACATATCTTAAAGAATTACGACAAAGACTTTTCCGCTATATATTATTGCCAGGAATCCGGATTTGGTCTGGGAAAATTAATTAGAAAATATCTGGAATTTAAAACTGGTATAAAAGTCCAGGTTTTCAGGAATCAATATCTATCAGAAGTGATGTGTTCCGATATTAATGCCTATGAAACGATTCAAAATAAAATACGTGATATTTTGAATGAAATTTCAGACTCCTGGCTTGAGTTGAAATTTCTTCAAGAAGAAATTATTAGGGGGAAGTTAAGTAAATATAAATTTAGGGCCTATCTTGAACAAAAAGGATATTGGTATTTATATCGACCGATAGAAATAATAACGTTAGCAGAATTTAGTTATGCAAATAAATATATAGCCTATTTTGTTGATACGCCTCTTTCTTCATATATTGCGCAAGAAAACAAAGGGGGATGTTTTTTTTATAAAAATAGATTCAGTAAATATATACCAGTTACTAAAAGAACTGGATACCATTATGATGAAAAAAATTCGACAATTTTTAGTGGCAGGGGTGGTGGTGGTCGTTTCGTGATCTTAATACAGTGGTTATATTATTTATTGCGCTCAGTCATAAGTACAATATGTTTGCCGAAAATAAAAACAAATGATCTTGATGGTAAAAAAACATATATAGGTGCAGAACAAGTATCACCTTATGTGAGAAAAAATGAATATCATGATTTATTTTGGATGCGTTCTGGTTATGTTGAACCGAGCTCTGTTATTAATATAGAAGATGGTGAACAGGATTCAGAATCAATAAAGGTATTGCAGGATTATGGGGTAAATCGTGCTCGTGTTAATCCCTCTGTACATATGTTGTTTAATAGTTTAAAAAATAGATTTACTCTCAGTAAAAGAACTGATGTTAGGCTTATTACAGTAAGATTAAGATTTTTTTTATCTCAATCAGTATTTAATGTTTTTGCAAAGATATATCCCAATAGAAGTCATGAGGAGTTATGGATCTCTCGTCAATTGCGAATGTTTTTATGGCGGGAAGGTTATTGGAAAGAAATTTACTCGCAATTAGGTATTAAAGTGCTTTGGTCTATGCGAGATGTCGCGGATGACAGTTTGTGCCGGGCTCAGGCGATTGAATCTTTAGGGGGGTATTACGCAGGCTCACACTGGAGTTTGTATCCTATTGATATGATTATCACACAGAAGCTGTATGACATATATTTTGTTTGGGGAAAATATTTTTCTAGGGAATTGCTGAAAAAAAATAATGTTCCTGGCTCATATTATGTTGAGTCAGGGTATCCGGCAGATTTTTATTTTTCGAACTACGAGAAACGGGCTGAAGATCTTAGAAGTAAGTATATTAATAAATATATAATTACATATATTGACAATAATTCTGGAAATGACTTTCAACTAAGTCATTCGATGCAGGTTGGCATTATGACGATGTTACTGGAGTTTATGACTGAAAATAACAATCTTCAATTGCTATACAAACCAAAAAGAAAATATGAACTGGATATGTTAATTAAAAGCATTCCATCATTTACGCACTTTATAAATGAAAAAAGAGTCGTCATATATCTTGCTGAAGAGAAGGGTAGGCGATACGCTCCCGCATTACTTGGGATGGCTAGTGATTTAGTTATTGGTCTTGGTATTAATACGGCTGCTGCAGAATGTTATTTTGCAGGTGCGGATGTTATCCATGCGAATCTTGCAAAATTTAAAGGTGGCTCATTTATTAGTAAAGGAAAAGATATATTTATATTTGATAATATTGGTGCGATTAAGGATGAAATAAAATCAAGATTGGATGGAAGCAAAAATTCTGATCTAAGCAAAAAAAATACAGTAAAAAACATATATTCTGAGCTAGACCCCTATATTGATGGGAAGACTTATAAAAGGATAGGCTTAGTACTTGGTGAGCTTCTTAAGTTATCAAACTCTGGTGTAGATAAAGCCCGGCTTGATTTACTTGTTGCCGAATTTATGTCGAGTATAAAGAATAAAATAATGACTATCAGCGGGAATATGCAGGAATGAGAATAACAAGCATAAAAGAAATTAATAACGTGCTTGCACGGTCTGATCGAAAATTGTTGTTAATGTTTATTCCTCTGTTCGTAATTAATGTTCTTCTCGAGGGGCTTAGTATTGGTCTTGTTGTCCCTCTTATCAGCGCACTAACCAATGTAGATTCTCTGCGAAAATATGCATCTTTTTTAATGGATGTTTCAGATTTTAATATGGGCCAAATTCAATTGGCCGCTATTGTTTTGTTTGGCTTGATGTTTCTGTTTAAAAGCGGGTATTCATTATTTATATTTTATTTTGTTGAATCTGTGTATATGAAAATTCGTTATAAACTCCATACGCAGATGTATAATAGTTATTTGAAGGCCAGTTTGTTATTTCATAAGGCTTGCAATTCCTCTGAATTAAAAAGAAATGTAGATGAAATTGGTACAGTGTTTCAGCAGCACTTGTCGCCCCTTGTATTGTTGATATCAGAGTCTCTTGTTGTTCTGGGGTTGGTTGCAATTTTGTTGTATGTTGATTTTGTATTATCGCTTATATCATTTGTTTTTATTTCTTTAATTGTATTAATTGTTTATTCGTTAATTAAACCAAAGCTTCACGAGCTGGGTGGGGTCAGAGTCGAGGCGGCGGAAAAAACCAATCGACACATGTTGCAGGGCTTTTTCGCCATAACCGAGATCAAATCGAATTCTAAAGAAAATTACTTTGCAGATAAATTTTCCTCTTATATGAATGTTTTTTTGAGATCAAATTTGCTTAATGCATTTTATAATCAAGTATCTTCAGTTTTAGTCGAAGCATTGTTTGTGTTTGGGATTTTAGCAATTTTACTTGTTATGGTTTACCAAGGCGGGGATAGCAAAACCATTTTGCCCGTATTGGCGCTATTTGCGTTAACTTCAATGAGAATAATGTCATCAGTCAAGAAGATAACGGCCTGTCTAAATCAGATTGCATATTCGAGGAAAAGTCTTTCAATTGTGTCATCAGAAATAGATTATTTAAAAGAAAATGGTTTATGGCAGGAAAAACAACATAAAAAAACAGGTGTAGATGCACAATTTGTCAAAAAATTAGGTTTGAATGGGCTTTACTTTAAATATCCAAAAGCCACAGAAAGTGCATTAAAAGATGTCAATATTAATATTTCAAAAGGAGAATGTATTGGTATTGTCGGACATAGTGGCTCAGGCAAAACAACACTTATCAATATATTGTTGGGTCTCTTGAAACCAACTGAGGGAAACTATTTTATTGATGATAGGCAGAATGTTGATATTGATAATGTAAATCATTTGATAGGGTATGTCCCACAAAAAATATATATACTTGATGATACAGTGTTAAACAATGTGGCATTTGGTTGTCGGCCAGATGAAGTTGATGATGTTAGAGTCGTAACAGCACTGAAAATGGCGCATGCATATGATGTAATGAAGAATTTACCTGATGGGCTTGATACTATTCTGGGTGAAAATGGAGCAAGCCTGTCCGGTGGACAGATTCAGAGAATTGGAATAGCTCGAGCACTTTATGATGATCCTGAGATTTTGATATTTGATGAGGCAACGTCTTCTCTCGATAACAAGACTGAATTTATTATTAATTCAGAAATTGAAAGTCTATCTAATCTGAAAACAATTATTGTCGTTGCTCATAGACTTAGTTCTGTTAAACGTTGTGATAGGATTTATTATATGGATGGAGGTTCTATTAAGGCTGTCGGGACTTTTTCAGAACTGTATGACAAAACTATTGCATTTAAAGAGTTAGTTGATGCAGGTAGTTTAGATTAAATGGATCTATTGTGAAGTAGTTATTGATGGGATTTTTTTCAAATGAAAAGTATATAAAAATACAGGAGTGTTGTGTTTGATTATAAAAAACATAATAAAACGATTAATAAATAGAGTGTCGTACAATTCAACTATAAGAATCATAAATAATAGTAATGAATTTAAGAATATATGGGATGAGTCATTGAGAACTTTCCCCGATTTTAGTCAACATTTTTCTATTCCAACAGTTGATGCTGAAGCAGAGGCCCGAATAAGAATGCTTATTTCGGTTGAAACAGCATTTGTAAAAGACTCGCTCGATGTAATTTTAAAGGTTAACAATAAACCTGTGACATATGCTGATATTGGCGATTCCGATGGTTCTGTTAGGTATTTGTTGACAAAATTATATGATAATGGAGATATTGATTCTGTTGGCATTAATCTTCAGCAACAAGCTGTTGATAAAATCAAAAAACTTGGGTTGAATGCAATTTGTATAAATGCGATGGATTTGCCCAAACAAGGTAAAACTTTTGATGTCGTATCATTGTTTGAGACTCTCGAACATTTGCCTGATCCAATTGGATTTTTAAAATCAATATCAAGTATTGTTAACAAGGAGTTGATTATTTCTGTACCGTACTTAAGGAAAAGCAGAATTGGCTTGCAATATCTTAACGACAGATGGCCGACAAGTGAAAAAGCTACAATTGAAAATCAACATATATTTGAATTGTCTCCATATGACTGGAAAAAAATCATGTTGCATTGCGGTTGGAAGGTTAAGCGTGAAAGAATTATTAAAGCATACCCACGATTTACTTATCATAGGCTATTATTGGAACCCTACTGGCGACATATGAGTTTTGATGGTTTTTGGTTTGTTTCTCTTGAAAAAGATTCCACGATCTCTTCGCGATATAAAATAGAGTGAGGAATTGTCTTTCATAAACATACTATGGCCGAAGCAACAGAGGATATATTTGATTTGCGCTTGAAGAGTAAGCTATCGATAAGTGATGCCAAACTTATTGATGATATATCGGAAAATGTTCGGATCAAATACAACTATTATGTAGGGTCGTATATAAAAGAAAATAAACTGTCAGATATTGAGTTGCTGCTTACGTCAACTTGTAGAAATACAATCTCAACAAATATATATGATGTTTTTTGCAGGCTGGAGTTGCTGGAATTAAAGCTTCAAAAAGGATTTTGCCCTACACGAATATTGGTAGATAATTATGCGCAGGAACATATTGTTTCTCAACAGCTTAATAAATATAAATATTATAATGTTGCGGTTGATTGTCAGGATATAACAAATCGTAATATCTTTATACTAGTTACAAATTTATTAAAATCAATATATCTATCTGTAAACTCTTATGTTTGGCCAAGATTGTTTCGAGTTAAAATAAAACCAGATAAAAAAATAACATATTTAGATACATATTTGTTTATCGACAGTATTGATGAGAATGGTAAGTATTTTGAGCGATATTATACTGATCATGAAAAATACATACCAACTAAAACTGTTGAGTCCGAATGGTTTGTTCCAACTCTAGTTGACATTAAATACCCTAAAGAATTTATCAAAATCTGTAAAGATTTAAAGAAAACAGATAAACAGTTTTTATTACAAGAGTCATGGCTGACCGTAACTGATTATTTATACGCATTGATTTTCTCAATTATTCTACCATTCAGAGTTAAAAGTTATCCTCTTTATAATGGTTATGATGTAAGCATTTTAATGAAGATGTTAGTGAAGAAAGATATTGGTGCACCAGCATTATTTAAATCACTTTGTCAGTATCGTTTTATAAGAAGATTATCAAAAGAGAAAATTATAATAAAACACGCAATAAACTGGGCTGAAAATCAGAATATCGATAGAGCATTGAATCTTGGTTTTAAGGAGTATTACCCAAGAGTTAAAGTGTATGGTTATCAAGGGTTCCATTTGCTGGAATATTATGCGGCACTACAACCAACATGTTATGAGTTAGAGTCTGGTACATTGCCTTATTGTTTGTGCGTGATAAGCCACTCAATTCGTGATGCGCAAATGTTGAGTTGCGATAAATTGAAAATTAAATTATCTCCAGCGTTTAGATTTTCTTATTTGTATGATGTTATTCCTAAGCAGTCGGAACTTTTGACTGTGTTAATTGCTCTCCCAGGTTTTGCGATTAATGAAAATAGGGAGATTCTAAATATGTATTTGGAGATAGCTGACAGTATGCCGGAAAATACAACAGTAATTGTTAAACAACATCCTGCTTATACAATTGAAAAGTTTACAGAACTAGTGCCAGAGTTTTCTAACCATCATTTTTCGCACACAACAAAAAAAATATCAGAATTCTTAGGCGAAATTTCAGTTTTAATTTCATCTGCAACAAGCGTTTGTGTTGAAGCTGTTGCGCTTGGTATACCAGTTCTAGTATATGGAAATAGATATGGTGTAACAAAAAATAGCATACCTCTATCTGTGCCAAGTGATTTGTGGAGTGTGTTTTATACTGCTGATGAGCTTAAAGCACAGATTGATCATTCTATATATAAGACTGATCGACAACCTATGATAAGTGATTTGTTTTGTGAAATTAATGAGGAATTATCAGTTTCGCTGTTTGTGAATGAATAAATTATTTTTCTATTATTTCACATAACCGGAAATTTATTAAAATGAAAAAAAAACATTTAAGTGCGGCACTAAAAAATAGTGAACTAACAATTGGAACTTGGCTAACACTTGCTCATCCATCAATTGCAGAAATTATGGCAAAATCAGATTTTGACTGGATTGCAGTTGATCTGGAACATAGTGTTATAACAATTCGCGAAGCTGAAGAGTTAATTCGCATTATTGATCTGGCAGGGGTGACACCGCTCGTCCGCTTAACATCAAATAATACAGATCAGATAAAAAGAGTAATGGATGCTGGCGCGCATGGTGTGATTGTTCCAATGATTAATTCAGCTGAAGATGCGAAATTAGCCGTTGATGCAGTGAAATATCCTCCAATGGGTAAAAGGGGGTTTGGACTTGCGAGAGCTCAGGAATATGGACCAGGGTTTAAAAAATATCTTGAGTGGCAAGAAGATAATACTGTAATAATAGTCCAAATTGAACATATTACAGCAGTTAAAAATATTGATGAAATTTTATCGGTTAATGGTGTGGATGGCTATATTGTTGGTCCCTATGATCTTTCTGGTTCTATGGGGATAGCGGGTCAATTTGATAGCACTGATTTACATGAAGCAATGGATGTAGTCCACATGGCAGCAAAAAAATTTAATAAACCAGGTGGAATACATATCGTAGAACCAGATCCAAAACAACTTGAACAAAGGGTTGAGGAAGGGCATAAGTTTATTGCATATAGTGTGGATATACGTATGCTGGATTGTGCATGTCGCGATGGATTAAATGTATTAAAGAGGTCTGACTGATGAGTACCGTAGCAATAATTCCTTCACGCATGGGATCAAGTCGATTTCCTGGAAAGCCTATGGTCAAAATTCATGGCATTCCTATGATTGGCCATGTTTATTACCGCACAAAAATGGCTAAAAATGTAGAGCTTGTCTGTGTGGCGACTTGCGATCAAATTATATATGATTATATTGAGAGTATCGGTGGTGTCGCAATAATGACATCAGATAAACATGATCGGGCGAGTGATCGAACTGCAGAAGCGCTTTTGAAAATAGAGCAGAAAGAAGGAAAACAATTTGACTATGTGGCGATGATTCAAGGTGATGAACCGCTAGTGCAGCCGGAGAAACTAGAAAAGGCATTATACGAATTATCTAGCAATTCCGAATTGAATATAGTAAACCTGATGGGGAAAATCGAGAATGAAAATACTTTTTTGGACTGTAATGAGGTTAAGGTTGTCGTTGATCTGAATGGATATGCGCTATATTTCTCAAGAGAGCCAATACCGTCAAGGTGGCATAGTGTTCATAATTTGCCAATGAAAAAACAGTTGGGTTTAATATTCTTTAGGAGAAACTATTTGCTTCGATTTAATGAATTGGCTCAAACCCCGCTTGAAATTATTGAGTCCATCGATATGTTGCGTGTCCTTGAAAATGGTGACAGTGTTAAAATGGTTGAGGTCGATGGCAAAACAATTGGTGTGGATACCAAAGAAGACTTGGAAATTGCAGAAAAATTGTTGAAGAATGATTCTCTTCTTCCAGTTTACCAACATGGATGTTGACGGAAATTATATATGAAAGAAGAGGATATTCGACCATCTTATTTGCACGAAGAATACTTGCGTTTAAGTAAGAATGATGCGAGGAAGTTTTTCTCTGATGATTCACGTTGGCAGGTACTCCCATGCCCGGCATGTGATTCTGAAAATGTGGAATATTGCTTTAATAAGGATGGATTCAGATATAGTCAATGCAGTGATTGTAGAACTCTCTATCAATCACCAAGACCAAGTATAGAAGAGTTTGAGGCATTTTATGTTGATTCGCCTTCATCGAATTACTGGGCGGAAGTTTTTTTCCCAAAGATAGCGGAGGCTCGTAGAGAACTCATTTTTAGACCTCGAGTTAAACAAATTACTGAATATTGCAAAGAAAAAAATTTATCGCATAATACAATCATCGATGTAGGTGCAGGGTTTGGAATATTTCTTGATGAATGGCGATATCAGCACCCAATTGATTTTCTTTATGCAATAGAACCAGGTATGAAGCTGGCGCAGGCATGTCGTAATAAAGAGATTGAAACTTTAGAGGTGCTTGCTGAGCATGCTAAAACCTGGACAGAAAAGGGCGACTTAATTACCTGCTTTGAGGTTATAGAACATGTTCATTCACCGATAGATTTTATTAAATCATTAAGAACGCTAACCAAGCCTGGTGGCCATGTTCTTGTGAGTGGATTAGGTGTTGATGGTTATGATATACAGGTTCTATGGAATGAGTCAAAGAGCATTTCACCACCGCATCATATTAATTTCATGTCAGTACGGGGATTTGAATTGCTTTTTGAACGTGCAGGTTTTGAAGATGTAGATGTGCTTACACCGGGTAAACTGGATGTTGAGATTGTTAAAAAGGCATTGGATGCAAACCCTGAATTGGCAAATCAAAATAGATTTGCCGAATTAATTTCAAAATCTAGTGAGCAGGTGCAGGTGGAATTTCAGACATTTCTTCAAAATAATCGCATGAGTTCTCATGTATGGGTTTTTGCAAAACGACCAGAAAAATAACTGTTTTAAGGAGATGAATTTGGCAATAGATGCCTTGAGAGTAGGTGTTGCAGGATTTGGGATTGTTGGCAGAAGACGCTACAACCATATTAAACAGCGCGCGGACATGCGGATGATTGCTATTTGTGACAAAACATTTAATAGAACGGGAAAGTTAGATGATGGCACAATCTATTATGATAACTACTGTTCTTTGCTTGAACATGAGTCGCTGGATGTCTTGTTTGTATGTATGACAAATGATATTGCAGCAGAAGTTACTATTGCTGGATTAGAATCAGGGCTGCATGTTTTTTGTGAAAAACCGCCAGGGCGTAATGTTTCAGATATTGAGAGGGTAATAGATGTGGAGTCGCATTACCCGGAATTGAAATTAATGTATGGTTTTAATCACCGATACCATGACTCTGTACAGGATGCACTTAAAATAATTAAATCAGGAGAGTTAGGAAAAGTTATAAATTTGCGAGGCGTTTATGGTAAGTCCAAGATTATAACATTTAATCAGGATGATTGGAGAACAAAAAGAGAGGTGGCAGGTGGTGGCGTTTTACTTGACCAGGGTATACATATGGTCGATTTGATGCGCCTGTTTGCAGGAGATTTTTGTGAAATTCATAGTTTTATTTCTAACTCTCATTGGGATTATGATGTTGAGGATAATGCGTATGCGTTAATGAGAACGGATAGTGGGGTTGTGGGCATGTTACATTCTTCTGCCACACAATGGCGGCATCGTTTTTCATTGGATATTAATCTTGAAAAAGGCAGTATTAATCTTGGTGGAATTCTATCCGGTTCTAAGAGCTATGGTGCAGAAACTATGTGTGTGGTTTGGGCGAACCCGGATAACGATGATGGTGATCCTCGTGAACAAGTTACTCGATATAATAAGGATCCTTCATGGGAGCTGGAAATTGCAAGCTTTGCCGATGCAATAATTAAGGGAAAACCAATAGAGAATGGGACCTCTAGTGATGCATTGCAGACAATGAATCTTGTATATGAAATTTACAGATCAGATAAGCAATGGAAGAAAAAATATAACCTAGGTTAGGAATGATATGAATAATTTAGATAAAATTTATAGTTGTGAAGAAACAGTAGAAGGGTTTTCGAAAGCTTATCTTAAATATATTTCAGATGTGCTTTCTCGTATTTCTGTGAAAGAAATAGCCGGTTTTATTGAAGTATTGATCCAGGCGCGAGAACGCGGTGCTTCAATATATTTTATAGGTAATGGTGGAAGTGCAGCTACGGCCTCTCACTTCGCTAATGATATTGCTATCGGAACACGTTCTTGGGACAAACCTTTTCGCGTTATTAGTCTTTGTGACAATCAGGCAGTTATAACTGCGATTGGTAATGATAGTGGATATGAAAAGATTTTTTATGAACAATTATCTGTGTTGCTAAAAAAGGAGGATGTTGTTGTAGCGATATCTGCTTCAGGTAATTCACCTAATTTGATTGAGGCAGTAAACAAGGCGAAGGAGATCGGTGCTAAAACCATAGCTCTAACTGCCTTTGATGGTGGAATACTTAGAACAATAGTCGATGCTGGAGTGCATGTGCCAACTGATAAAGCCGAGTATGGACCTGCAGAAGATGCCCATATGGTTTTGGACCACCTAGTAGGCAGTTATCTGATACGAATGGTTAGATCAGAAAATCAGAGTAAAACAGGGACATTATAATGCGGAGAAGGGCATTAATTACCGGCGGAACAAGAGGGATAGGGTTTTCTGCTGCAGAAAGACTAATAAAAGATGGTCTTGATGTTATTGTTACTGGGACATCTGATAATGGAACGGGGCCAGAGGGGAGCCAGTATTTATGTGTTGATTTTGGAAATGATAAGTTATTGGCCGATTTAATTAGATTTTTAAAATCAAACAATATCGACATTCTTATTAATAACGCAGGGATAAATAAGGTAGGAAAATTTACAGATATCAATCGACATGACTTCGATAATATTCTACATGTGAATTTAAGAGTTCCCTTTTTGCTTTGTCAGGCTGTGATACCATTTATGAAGAAAAACAAATGGGGAAGAATTGTTAATATTACTTCAATATTTGGTCATATTACAAAAGAATATCGTGCATCTTATTCATCAAGTAAGTTTGGTCTTGATGGTATGACCGCTGCACTTGCAGCAGAAGTATCAGAGTTTGGCATTTTGGCAAATTGTATTGGTCCTGGGTTTGTTGATACAGATCTGACACGAAGTGTATTGGGAGAAAAAGGGATTAGGGAATTGAAAGACAGGATTCCAATTAAAAGATTGGCGAAAGTTAACGAAATTGCATCTGCAATTAGTTGGTTAGTAAGTGATGATAATACATACATGGCTGGACAAAACATAATTATTGATGGTGGGTTTTCACGTGTGTAAAGAAATTGAAATACAATCGCATAAAGGAAAATATTCAGTTTTATTTTCTCGCAATGGCTTAGATGAGTTAAATGATAACCCGATAAAGGATGCTGTTTATATAATTGATAGTAATGTTGCTGAGATATATAAAGAACGATTGAGTAATATTATCAATGGTAGAGTTTTATGTATTGAAGCGAAAGAAGAAAATAAATCACTAGACAAATTTACTAGTTATGTTTCCCACCTTGTTAAATTATCAGTAAGGCGAGGTCAACCTCTTGTTGCTATAGGTGGGGGCATTATACAAGATATAACTTGTTTCCTTGCCACAACAATGATGCGTGGTTTGCCTTGGGTTTTTTACCCAACAACATTATTAGCTCAAGCAGATTCGTGCATTGGTTCAAAATCATCGATAAATTCGGGCGAAATAAAAAATATTTTAGGAACTTTTACCCCGCCTGAAAAAATCATTATTGACGTTAATTTTTTATCGACTCTGAAGGATGAAGATATTAATTCTGGAATTGGTGAAATGATTAAGGTGCATGCGATTGATGCACCAGAAAGTTTAAATAGAATTGCGGGTAATTATGATAAATTACTATCAGACAATAATATTTTAGAGTCTTATATTTATGATTCACTATTAATAAAGAAAAAATTAATTGAGTTAGATGAGTTTGATCAAGGACCAAGAAATGTCATGAATTATGGACATAGTTTTGGTCACGCAATTGAGTCGGCGACAAATTTTGAGATACCACATGGAATTGCGGTTACTATCGGTATGGATATGGCCAATTATGTGTCTGTTAGACTTGGTGTGTCAAAGGATGAACATTATCAGAGAATGCATGCGGTGATGAAAAAAAATTACAGGTCAAGTCAACATGTTAATATTGATGTCAATTTACTTATCAACGCCTTGCAAAAAGATAAAAAGAATACAGCAACTCAATTAAGGTTAATATTACCAAATAACGATGGAAAAATAGAGATTGGGTTATATGATAATGACGATAATTTTAAATGTTTTGTTAAAGATTTCATAATAAAAGTGTATGAGGAAAAATAATGCCTTCAGTTGCTGTGACGTCCAGGTCATTTTCAAAGCATCCTGTTTTACGAAAAGAGTTAATTGCCAAATATCCTGATGTAAAATTTAATGATGAAGGTTTATCTCTGAATGGGGATTCACTTATAGAATTTCTGTTTGGCTACGAGAAAGCAATAACTGCTCTAGATATAATTAATGATTATATTTTGTCCAATTTGCCAGATCTTAAAGTGATTGCGAAATATGGTGTTGGAATTGACATGATTGATCTTCATGCTCTTGAAAAACACAATGTTAAATTAGGCTGGACAGGAGGTGTTAATAAAAGATCTGTATCTGAATTAGTTGTTTCCTTTGCTGTGTCATTACTGCATCGAACGATTTATGCTAATTCAGAGGTGCGTAACGGAAAATGGTACCAGGTTAAAGGGCGCCAACTTAGCAACTGCACAGTTGGAATTGTTGGTTGCGGGCATATTGGAAAGGACCTGGTTAGACTTCTTAGACCGTTTAATTGTAAAGTTTTAGCATGTGATATTCTTGACTTTCCAGAGTTTTATAATGAGTATGGCGTGCAATCAGTCGAGCTGGATGAACTATTAATGAACTCAGATGTTGTTACTTTACATCTTCCTTTGGATGATTCAACCTTAAATATTATTGATGAGAACAAATTAAACTTAATTAAAGATGATGCCGTACTAATAAATCTTGCGAGAGGTGGATTAATTGATGAGGTAGCGCTAAAGCAGAAAATTATCGCCGGGAAAATTGGAGGTGTAGCTTTAGATGTGTTTTCAATAGAACCACCAACAGACATTGAAATTTTACAGTTGGATAATGTGTTAGTTACTCCGCATATAGGCGGTAGTACAGAAGAAGCCATTTTGGCTATGGGTATGGCTGCTATTAGCGGACTTGAAAATGCTAGTAAGCCATTATCTTATTTGAAAAAAACCAAATAGATTAGGAAATCATGGAGCTTCACGGTTGTTTTCTAATCTCTTGCAGGGAAAGATATAGCTGGTTTAATCTGTTATCTGCAATATATTGTAAATATTACAGATATACACCTAATTTTGCGTTGTATACTAAGAATGAAAATAATAGTTTTTTAAATGGATAAAATGCGTTTATTGATTACGGGGGGTAGCGGTCTGTTGGCGCTTAATTGGGCTTATGTATTACGCAAACAATATAATATAATACTGGGTGTTCATACACATTCCGTTGATCTGGCAGGAACCTCAATGTGTATGTTGAATCTTGACGATATCGAAGAATTAGACTCTCAACTAGAAAAATTATCCCCTGATATCATTGTTCATACTGCTGGGCTTACTAGTGTGGATCTTTGTGAAAAGTCACCTGTTTTAGCTAATTACGTAAATGCAGAGTTAGCTAAAAATATAGCAACAGTGGCATTTAAACGTGGAATTAAACTTATACATATCTCAACAGATCATTTATTTCAGGGAGATAAAAGCTTCTATTCAGAGGAAATAGAACCAAATCCAGTAAATGAATATGGAAAAAGCAAATATCTTGCAGAAAGAGTTGTATCTGAAATAAATCGTGACGCAATTATTATCCGAACAAATTTTTTTTGCTGGGGTTATTCCGGAAGACAATCATTTAGTGATTGGATTATTTATAATCTTAGAGATGATAAACCGTTGTCAATGTTTGATGATGTGTTTATAACGCCAATTCTTGCGGATTCGCTTATTCTGAATACACAAAAACTGGTGAGTCTGGGGGCTTCCGGTATATACCATCTCGTTGGGGACGAACGAATTTCAAAATATGATTTTGCATGCCGACTAGCTGAACGCTTTAATCTGCCGGCTAAATTGATCAGTAGAAATAAGATTGCAGATGCGAACTTGCTTGCTCTACGGCCATACGACATGTCTTTAAGTAATAAAAAAGCTAGCGAAAAATTGAATATAGAAATTGGAGGCTTAGATTATTATTTTTCTGATTTGTCGAAACAGGAAATTCAGGGGCGTAGTAAGGAATTATTTTATGCGGTTTCGTTATTAAAGAAATAAGATATATAAAAACAATACCTAATATGAATGAGTCTAAAATATGTCCAATTACTGTTGTTATACCAACACTTGGTGGCGACTGTTTAAAGAAAACTATCAATTATATTAATAATGGAACCATTGTCCCTCAAGAAATTATTATATGTATTCCAGTAAAAGAAAAAAATAAACTTCCAGATCTGCCCTTTGATAATACCGTAGTATTACCTACAGAGTGTAGAGGGCAAGTTCAACAAAGGGCAGAAGGATTTAAGGTCGCTAAAAATGATTATGTATTACAGGTAGATGACGATATTTTGTTGAATAATGATGCATTAGAGTCAATGTTTGTTGCCCTTGAAAGGCTTGGGCCGGGGTATGTCGTTGGGCCGTCTTATTATCATCGAATTAGTTTATTACCATTACATAGATATGACGTTGGTGTTGTGGGATTTTTTAAGAACCTTAATGCTTGTGTTTTTTCCGGCGCACCTTGGGGGCGTAAACGAATGGGTAAGTTAACTCATTTGGGGATCGCTTATGGTTTTGATCCGGAGTATTCGTCAGACGAACTGCAGGAGGTTGACTGGTTGCCAGGAGGATGTGTATTAAGTTTTAGCCGTGATCTAATTACACAGGATTTTTTCCCTTTAAAAGGCAAGGCTTTTTCTGAGGATGTTATGAATTCTTTGTTACGCAAGCTCAATGGATGCCAACATGTTGTGCTGAAGAATGTAATTGTTAAGACTCAACTTGATGAGGGTCCATTTACATGGAAAAATTTTAAGTGTGAATTGAATGCACGTTTATATGTAGTTAAATTTATGCGTGGTAGTAAATTTAGATTTTTCTTGTGGGGAATAAGTCAGTATATAATGAGAAAAATCGTGTGAAATATGAATATTCTAAACGTAACAAATCAAACAGATGTAGCGGATAAAGTTTCTTTATATGAACGTATTTATATATGGTCGCTAATTACAGAACCCTTGCTCTTCTTTATTTTATCCGATGGTAGTATCGGTGTTCCTATAACACTTTCAAGGTTACTCCAGTTTATTTTCTTAATAAGTTTTTCTTTAAAATGTATATCTAATTATAAAAATACATTTATAATCAACCCATTTAGTGTAAATTATAAGTATACAACTCTTTATGTTTTTTTAATTCTTGTTTCTAGTGTCATCGGTGTTACTGCTGGTTTATATGCTTATGACTTGTTTAGTTTTAATGCTATTTCCAGTATGGTCACAACTGAAGTGCTTCCAAAATGGTCTTTGCGACCATTTTTTGAGGTCTTTATTTTATGTTATTATTTTTTTTATTTTCTGATTTTACCAAAATATATAATTAAATCTCGTCTCCATCTGTCATATCTCTTTACCTGGACAATCCGGGTTTTTTATTTTGTGATTGTTGTTGGACTTATTGATGTTGTTTTTTATTATTACGGGGGGGATTTGATTCCTCGGCATTTGGTTGATTCTCGCTGGGTTAAAGTTGGGCTGCGTTTTCATGGTTTGGCCGGTGAACCACGTGATGCATTTGTCTATCTGTTGTTTGGATTGTCTATTTTGTATTTGAATTCTGCAATATTTAACAAGGCCCTTCCGAGTCTAAAATTAATCGTAATCATAATTGCTTGTTTGGTTTTGACTCAATCATTTTCTGGTATGTTGGGACTAGTTTTTGGTGCAGTATTATTGCTTGCGTTAACGAAATTGACAGTAAGGGATTATGTCGTGGCGTTAAGTTTTATTTTTGTTGTCTTTGGTATTGCTGCTATTGCTGCTGAATATTCAGCGCGTACTCAAATGTATATTTCCATGATACAGCACCTCCCTCAAACTATAACGCAGAAGAAACTTCCCTATTTAGTTATTGTACAATCTCCTGATATTGTTCCTTTATGGCTCTTTTTGAATAAGTTAATTAACTTTGATATATATCCAATATTTTTTGGTTCTGGAATTGGTTCAGCGTCATTTGCAACAAATAATTTTATGAATCATGTCGGCGTAAACAATCCAAGATCGCAATTAGCAAGACTTCTTTTTGAGTCTGGCATAATTGGTTTATATATTTATCTTTTAATTTTAGTGCGTCCTATCCAGAATTTAAATAAAAAAATTGATAAACGTTACCGTGTTGCATTGTGGGTGAGTGTTATTATGTTGTATGGGGCGGTGCTTGGTGTTAGGTCTAATCTGGGTTTGATTTTTGCAGGGATTTCTCTGTCAATCTATTTAAATAGACTATATGAAAGAGATGCTGACGATAATCAGCCTACTGTTCGTGATCGTTTAGTTTAGAGTGACTTATTTTATTTGATATTTGTTACTTGACTATGCTTTACGTGCGATTTTTAGAAGTTTACAGGAAAGGACAGTAGAGTGGGGGGAGTGAAGTTGAACTCATCTTTATGCTTCATATTACCGTTGTTTTTATGTGTTTGATGGTTTGAATGCAGTGTGGAAAAATTATAAATGTATGACATCATCATAAATGCACCAAATATACGTTCAGGTGGTGGACTCACGTTATTGGAAGCTCTGTTTTTTCATGCTGGAAAAATAAATAGTTCTCTGTTTATTGTTAACGAGAGAATACCAAAGAAATTAAAAAACAATAACAATTTATTATTGGTTCGTCATTCTCTGTTTGCGAGAGTTAAAAATGAATTTTTGTTGAAAACGATATCTGTGAACGCAAAAAAAGTTTTAATGTTTGGGAATTTACCTCCAATACATAGATTACATTGTGAGACGATTATATATATACAGAACGTATATATTATAAAAAAATTACCACTTGCAGGATTTAATTGGAAACAAAAATTCAGAATAACTATGGAGCGACTTTGGTTTAATCTATTTAAAAAAAATGTAGATAGATTTGTAGTCCAGACGCACTCAATGAAGCAATTGCTTGAGTTTAAAGGGTGTAAGAATGTTGAGATTATACCATTTGCTGGGAATATGGACGTGCAATGTGAAATGCATAAGCATTATGAATATATCTATCCATCTAGTGGGGAAATACATAAAAACCATAGAAACCTGATTGAGGCATGGGTGCAGTTGGCTAATGTGGGTATTTATCCAGAACTATATTTGACGCTAAACAAAAATATGTTTAGAAAATTGTGGGTATGGATTGAAAAAAAAATAAAATTATACAACTTAAAAATAACCAATCTGGGGCAGGTTGATTCGCATCGGGATATGCTATGTTATATAAAAAATTCAAAATGTTTGATTTTCCCTTCTTTAGTAGAATCATTTGGTTTGCCTTTGGTTGAGGCGCAGTATTTTAATATTCCTATTGTGGCTGCTGAACGAGAATATGTTAGAGACGTTGTTTTTCCTGTTCAAACGTTTGATCCTGATTCGCCTGTTTCGATTGCTCGTGCAGTTAAACGTCATTTGGCTATTAATGATATGCCTTTACCTATATATACCTCAGAAGAATTTTTCGACAAATTAGAAGGAAGGTAAAGTGTATTGAAAATTTTGATTGTCAGTCAATATTTTTGGCCTGAATCTTTTATCATTAATGAAATTTCGTGCAAGCTTGTAAATGCAGGTCACGAAGTTACTGTTTTAACAGGCAAGCCAAATTATCCGGATGGAAATTATTTTAAAGGTTATAAATTTTATAATATTGATCATGAAATATATAATCAGGTTAATATTATTCGTGTGCCGATTATATCGCGTGGGAAGAATAGCAGGATAAGACTAGCTTTAAACTATTTGTCGTTTGTGATATCTGGATTGGCTCTATTTCCAGTGTTGACGTTTAAACTTAAATTTGACGTTATATTTGTTTATGCGCCTTCGCCAATTACATCTGCAATTCCGGCTATTTTGTTAAAGTTTATCCGCCGAAAAAAACTTTGTTTATGGGTTCAAGATTTGTGGCCTGAAAGTATTCAGGCAACCGGTTATATAAACAACAAATTCATTATAGGTATTACAGAATTACTTGTTAAATTTATATATAAGAGTTGTGATAGCTTGCTTGTACAATCAGAAGCATTTAGAAAACCTGTAAGCAAATATGTGGATGCTGAAAAAATATTTTATTATCCGAATACAGTCGATATAGAACCTTATGAAAAGATAAAACCATTAAGATCGGAGGAAGATAAAAAACTTGCGGAGTCAATTGGAAGGGGGTTCTCTGTCGTTTTTGCAGGAAATATCGGGATTGCTCAGGCGATAGATACTATAATTGATGCCGCTGTTATACTTGAGAATAGACGAAGCGATATTAAACTATTTTTGATTGGAAGTGGAAGTCGGTTTGCTTGGGCTAATGAGAAAATAAACAATACTGGCCTGAAGAATGTATATCTTCCTGGTCGATATCCTCAGGAAGTTATGCCGGCTTTTCTATCAAAGGCTGATATTCTTCTGGTGTCTCTTGCGGATAAAAAAATATTTTCATATACAGTTCCATATAAGATTCAAACATATCTTGCAGTTGGAAAACCTATTGTTGCCTCAGTAAATGGGGAAGGTGCGCGCATTGTTGAAGTTGACGCAATGGCTGGTGTTTGTTGTGCCGCAGAAAATGCGGAAGAACTGGCTCGTGCGATATTAAAAATTTTCAATATGTCCGAGATGGAACGTAGAAATATGGGCAGTAACGGGAAGCAGTATTTCAGAGAACATTTTGACATGGACTCTTTGCTCAAAAGATTGGAGGAAATATTATTACCATGACAGGCTATCCTGAAAAAATTCTTGTTTTGGGTGTTACAGGGATGGTTGGCAGTGCCATGTTTAAAGTATTATCGGAGAATGAAAATTTTATTACAATAGGGACTGTCAGGAAATCAATAGTGGGTGATTTTTTTCCTAAAACAAATGAAAGTAGAATAATTCATGATGTTGATGTTCTCGATATTGATATACTGTTAAATATTCTAAATAAAGTTAAACCCGATGTAATAGTGAATTGTACAGGATTAATAAAACAATTATCCGCGTCAAATGATCCTTTGTGCGTGTTACCAATAAATTCTCTTTTCCCACATAGATTATCTGAGATATGTAAACTGCTCGGGATACGGATGATTCAGTTTGGTACAGACTGCTCTTTTTCTGGTGAAAAAGGTTTATATGTTGAGTCAGATCTATCTGATGCTAAAGATTTGTATGGTAAATCAAAATATATTGGTGAAATTCATAATGAGAAACACGTAATAACAATTAGGACGTCAACAATTGGACATGAGATTGTGACTAAAAATGGATTAATTGAATGGTTCCTTGAGCAGGAAGGGCCAGTTAAAGGGTTTCGGAAAGCTGTATTTTCGGGGTTACCTACCGTGGAAATTGCGAGGGTTGTAAGTCAATATATTTTGCCTGTATCTGATATACATGGGCTTTATCATCTTTCAGCGGTGCCAATTAATAAATATGATTTATTATTACTTGTTGCAAAGCAGTACAAAAAAGGTATAGAAATTATACCTGTTGATGAGCCTAAAATAGATAGATCTTTAGATTCATCGCGATTCACAGAAAAAACCGGGTATGTGGCTCCAGCTTGGCCGGAATTAATTTTAACAATGCACTCCTATTATAATAAGGGTAGGTCATAAATGTTTGATGGCAAGATTTTAATGATAACTGGTGGTACGGGATCTTTTGGGAAAACAGTTTTAAAACGATTTCTTAATACAAAAGTTAAAGAAATACGTGTTTTCAGTAGAGATGAAAAAAAGCAAGAAGATATGCGAATATCATACAATAATAATAAGTTAAAGTTTTATATTGGTGATGTTCGAGATTATAATAGTGTTTGCCAAGCCATGATTGGTGTTGATTATGTTTTTCATGCTGCAGCTCTAAAACAGGTTCCCTCGTGCGAATTTTATCCTATGGAGGCAGTTCGGACTAATATTATTGGTGCGGAGAATGTTCTTGATGCATCAATAGCTAACGATGTGAAACGTGTAGTTTTGCTGAGTACAGATAAGGCTGTATACCCAATTAATGCAATGGGGATGTCAAAAGCAATGATGGAAAAACTGATGGTGGCAAAGTCACGCATGGTTATAGAATCAGGACCTATTATGTGTGCAACGCGTTATGGTAATGTGATGGCCTCGCGAGGTTCGGTTATTCCTTTGTTTGTAAATCAACTGACTGAAGGTGTTCCGCTGACTGTAACCGATCCGGGAATGACTCGTTTTTTAATGTCGCTGGAGGATTCGGTTGATCTTGTTTTACATGCTTTTAAGAATGCAAAACCGGGTGATATTTTTGTCCAAAAAGCACCTGCATCTACAGTAGGAGATCTTGCGAGTGCATTAAAGGAGTTATTTAACAAAGACAACCCTGTGAAAATTATTGGCACACGGCATGGTGAGAAATTATATGAATCCCTTGTTTCACGCGAGGAAATGGCCAAAATTGAGGACATGGGACGTTATTACCGTATTCCGGTTGATGACAGGGATCTGAATTATAATAAATATTTCGTTGAAGGTAATGTTGAAGAAAGTGAACTCGACGATTATACGTCGCACAACACGGAGAGACTTTCTATTGATCAGGTAAAGGATGTTTTATTGGGTCTTGATTTTATTAAGGAAAAACTTAATGCTTAAAGTTATGACTATCGTTGGTACTCGTCCAGAATTAATTAAGATGTGCCGTGTTATTTCTGAACTTGATGCTCAACTCGAACATATACTGGTTCATTCGGGGCAAAATTATGATTATGAATTAAACCAGTTATTTTTTGATGATTTGGAGATACGAAAACCTGATTATTTTCTCGGTGCAGTTGGTGCGAATCCCGCACAAACTATTGCACAAGTTATTTCTAAGAGTGATGAGGTTATGGAAAAGGAGCTGCCTGATGCAGTTCTGTTATATGGTGATACCAATTCTTGTTTAGCCGTTATCGCTGCAAAACGTAGAAAAATACCCGTGTTTCATATGGAGGCCGGTAATCGTTGTTTTGATCAACGCGTACCTGAAGAACTGAATCGTAAAGTCTTAGATCATTTAAGTGATATAAATATGGTTCTCACTGAGCATGCACGTCGTTATCTGATTGCTGAGGGAATAAGACCTGAAACGATCATAAAAACAGGTTCACATATGGATGAAGTTTTAGAATACTATTCGCCTAAAATAAAAAAGTCAAATATATTGAGTCGCATGAATCTTAACCCTGGTGAGTTCTTTATTGTTAGTTCTCATAGAGAAGAGAATGTTGATACTCCTGAGAATTTAATAGATTTACTTGATACCTTAGAATCATTAGCCGCTCAGTATGGGTATCCGGTTATTGTTTCAACGCATCCACGAACTAGAAAACGCCTTGATGAATTAGGATATAAGATCCAGAGTCCATTAATACAATTCATGAAACCGTTTGGTTTGTTTGATTATATTAAGTTACAAATGATGGCATTTTGTGTGATATCTGATAGTGGAACAATTACTGAGGAAGCATCTCTTTTGAATTTCCCTGCAGTTACGATTAGATATGCTCATGAGCGTCCGGAGGGAATGGATCAAGGAACCTTGGTAATGAGTGGGCTTAAAAAAGAAAGGGTTATAGAGGCTGTGAAAGTAGTTACTTCACAACATGCTCAAAGCGAAAGACTTATTCCCGTAATCCCAGATTATGAAGGCGGGCCTGTTTCAAAAAAGATTGTGCGATTAGTGCTTAGTTATGTTGATTACATAAATAGAACAGTTTGGAGCAAGTAGTAGGTGTTGTGTAATTCAGAGTTGATGTATTTTTGATGAGAAACTGGAAGCGGTTTGGAATTGTTTAAGGATTAAATTTGAAGATCGTTTAATAATGTTATTTAACCCAGGCAGTTATACAAAATTATTTACTTCTTCATAGCCAGCCAAACGGATTTTCCCGTTGAGGGTATATTGGTGACTGTCAGATTATAATCATTTGTTCTTTGTTAACTATTATTCAAGCGCTAAAATATAATCCCATTGATTCTTCTCAACCGGCATAACCGACAGCCGGTTACCTTTGCGAAGCAGGGCCATGCCGTCAAGTGCTGGATGCTGTTTTAGTTCCTGCAGCGTAATGGGCCGTTTTAGTTTTCGTTTATGCTGGATGTCTACCATATACCAACGTGGCTGATCCGGATCACTTTTGGGATCGTAATA
>VAPK010793415.1_pt1 | contig 26560 bp, 25 predicted proteins | sample 3395031 | NCBI WGS metagenome assembly VAPK01 (sample SAMN08290443, study PRJNA428436) | hydrothermal vent metagenome | isolation source: Deep-sea hydrothermal vent chimney 1 | place: Pacific Ocean: Juan De Fuca Ridge
GTCTGCTCTTTTTGTACTGCTTTTATCTCTTTGTCATTTTGCATTAGAGAAGTAAAGGTATGGATTAATGCTTCAAGTGCTTCTGTGGCTTGCTTACCTTGACATACAAGTTTAAATTTACTCCCTTTATCTAATGACAGAGAGAGTAGTGTGTTAACACCTTTCGCATCTACAGTAGTTTCTTTAAAAGTGGCTGTAACTTTGCAGGAGTATTTTTTAGCTACTGAAACAAACTGTGCTATGGGTCTAAGATGAAAACCATTATTTGAGGTAACAGTTAGTTCTGCCTCATAAGGTTTTGAAAAAAACTTAGTAAAAAAATCCATAAACTATTTTATATCTCTCACACATCGTACATAACGGTCATAATATTCAGAAGCTTTAGAGCTAGCACCCCTTTTGAAGTTTACACCCCAAAATGCATCAGATTCATCACTAACAACAGTATGAGTCCAATAAAAAGATTCATCCTCAACATAAGAAAACTCTTTAAGAAGAGCTGGTGATATTCGTTTATAGTCAACTATGCTCAAGAGTTCTTTAATACTTGGAAGCCTCCAATTTTTTAATCCACCCAATACTAAACTGGAGCAATACTTAGCTGCTTTTGGTTGGGTTATTTTTATATTTTTAACATGTGGAGTATCTTCCCACATAAGATTTGTCCTAGGGTCTTTTATGATCGTAGTTTCAGCCATTAGTGAAGAAAAAACTAATGCAATTATTAAAACTTTACGCATATTTTCTCCTTTGAATTTTATTATTAAGAGTATAGCAAAGATTTGCTATACTCAAACATATATCTACTAATTAGGAAAATAATTGAAACACCTTATCGATTTTATAAAAGTTAAAGATGTGACTAAAAGCTCCATCTATAAGCATCTCAAATGTACCAAAGGCGAAGTGCAGCTTATACAGTATATATGTCAACGTTATGTAAAAGGGCTTGAAGAAGTTCCTGTTCTTGAAATGTTGCAAGATAATTTTCCAGATGAAAATTATCTTTATTTAAAAAAGCTCTCATTGGTAAAAAATCTGATAGATCTTGGTTGGATAATACAGATAAGTTTTGGACAAGTTAAAGCACATGAAGCATCTATGTTGGAACTTTTAGGTACATCAGTGACACCAAGTATTTCACTGCTTCGTCTGCTTGAAGAGGGGTCGCTTGAAATCTTTCTTCCAGAAGTTAAACCTTATACTGACCATCTTGAGTATTTGCAAGATCAGTTTGATATGGTGGCACTTTTGCATAAAATAGCCACATTTAAACAAGGGTTTGCTGACAACTCATTAAGTATAGGACGACTTAAAAATAAGTTGACACTTTTGACAACACGTATAGAAGAGCGTGTTAAGATGACGGAAGCTCCTATTGTGGTAGAAGAGTTCTTCAAAGAAAAAGAGCTTGATGAAAAAGAAAAACGTATCTTTCTTGCACTTCTTAAAGAAGAGTATTCTGGAGGAGAAGGACAGTTTAGAGATATGAATACACTCATTGAACTTATATCTTTTGATGAATATGAGAAGATAAAAAATCGTGCCTTGCTTGAAGATGGTGCAAAACTAATTACTGAAGATATCATAGATTATGAGGAGATACTCAATATGTTTGGTGGAGTAAGCCGCTCTTTTTACTTGCAAGAAGAAGTAATGCAACGTATCATACATCCAAAGAAGAAGAAGAAGGTTACTAAGCTTAAACTTGATGCTTTAGTGCAAGAGCAAGAGCTTTTTGAGTACCTTAAGCCTACAACTACTTTAGATGATGTAGTGCTTCACCCTAAAACTAGAGAGACACTTAACAATGTTGTAAAACAAGTTGACAAAGAAGTATTTAGAAAACTAAGAGAGTGGGGCATTAAAGATAAGCGTAAAGGTATAGATGCACGTATCATTTTTTATGGGGCAGCAGGTACAGGTAAAACTATGACAGCTATGAGTTTAGCAAAAACACTTAAGCGTCCCATACTATCATTTGACTGTTCTAAGATTCTATCTATGTATGTAGGAGAGAGTGAAAAAAATGTACGTAAAATATTTGATGATTTTAAAGAATTGAGTAAAAAAGCAAAAGTTGATCCCATTTTGCTTCTTAACGAAGCAGATCAATTTTTAAGTGCTAGAAGTGAGGGTGCTGGGTCTTCTGCCGATAAAATGCATAACCAAATGCAAAATATCTTCTTGGAACAGATAGAGAAATTTGAAGGCATACTTATCGCTACTACAAACTTACTTGGCAATATAGATAAAGCTTTTTCAAGACGTTTTAACTATAAAATAGAGTTTAAAAAACCAGGTAAAAAACAACGCTTAAGACTATGGCAATTTATGTTACCTGAAAATGCAGATTATGAAGAGGGGTTCGATATGGCAGAGCTTGCAAAACATGAACTTACAGGTGGACAGATAAATCTCATTATTAAAAATACAGCCTATAAAGTTGCCGTAAGAGATGAGAGTGTTTTTTCCAATAAAGATTTTCTTGAGGAGATAGAAAAAGAACTTGGATCTAGTTTTGAAGGCTCAAAAAGTATGGGATTTAAAGTTTAAATTAAGTCATATTTTTAAGTAGTTGGTTGCAGGTAATACTTAGGTAATTTTACTTATGGTATGATTATAAACAACAACCACACATGAAGGAATAATTTAATGAAAATAAAATACTCAAATTTACTTGTTGCAATAATATTGCCACTTACTTATGCTAACGCTGAAGATGCATCTTTAACACCTCCAAATGCTAAGGCTGGTGAGTGTTATGCTAGAGTGGTACTGCCTGCACAATATGAAGATGTAGAAGAGAAAGTTATGATAAAAGAGGCTTCTGAAGAGATTTCTATAATCCCAGCAGAGTATGGAACTGCCGAAGAAGAGATAGAGGTGATTCCAGCCACTAAAAAACTTACACCTGTACCTGCAAGCTATAAAGAGACAATAGAAACTATAGAGGTGAAACCAGCTATCCGTACTTGGAAAACAAGTCTTAAGAAAAAAGCTTTTCCTGTAAGTAAAGAGATTTTGGCTGCAGTAGAAAGTGCAGGTGTAGATTTAAATAGTGCACAGCCTGGTGATTGTTATAAAGAGTATTTTACTCCACGAAAGTTTACTATTGTTGCAGAAGATATTTTGGTACGAAATGAACATAACGAAACAGAAGTGATAGCTCCTGAGTTTGAAATAGTAGAAAAGACTATCGTAGTAAAACCAGCTTCTAAAGAGGTTGTTGAAGTAGCTGCTGTTTATGAAGAGACGGAAGAACAAATATTGGTAGAAGCTGAAAAAACTGTATGGAAAAAAGGTCAAAATCCAGCACAGAAACTTTCAGGTGCTACTGGTGAGATCATGTGTTTGGTGAAAGTGCCAGCTAAATATAAAACTATTAAAAAACGTGTTCTTAAAACTCCTGCTACTACTAAAGTTGTAGAGGTTCCAGAAGAGACTAAAGTAATAAAAGTTAAGAAGCTTGTTTCAGATACACAGCTAAAAAATGTTCCAATGCCAGCTCTATATGAAACAATAGAAAAAACAGTAGTGGAAAACAATGCAACATTCTCTTGGATTTCTACTAAAAATAAGGTGGAAGCAGGTCTTAAATATACTGGACATCAAATATGTTTAACAGAAGAGCCAGCAAAGACTAAAAAGATAACAAAGATAGTGCTTGATACGCCAGCAAGTGTCCAAGAGGAAGCAGTTCCTGCAACCAATGAGATAGTAGCAGTACAAAAGCTAGTTGCAGAAGCTAAAGAGGTTAAAACACCTATTGAAGCTGAATATAAGATGATGACAAAGCGTAAGAAAGTTTCAGCAACACACGTAGGTTGGAAAAGAATTCTTTGTCAAACAAATATGAATAAAAATGTCATCGCTAAAATACAAGCAGCTCTTAACGAAAAAGGTTATAGTGCAGGTAAAGCAGATGGTGTACTTGGTAGGGGAACTAAAAATGCCCTAGACAAATTTCAAAGAGATAGTAGCCTTGCGACAGGTGGAATCACTTATGAAACACTTGATGCTTTAAGTATAGAACTTTAAAATTTACAAGGCATAGTTAAGTCTATGCCTTACTTATATAAAACTCCTCTTCACATTAAAATTTTTTTACTTTTTGATATAATCCAATAATGCAAATACTACTTATACTTTTTTCTATATTGATAACAGTAGTGTTAGGTATGCTTTCCCCTGTTATTTTGCCTATGGTCATTATATTGTCTTTGTTGGGATCAATATATTTTTTTTGGAAACAAAAACAAAAAGGCTTTAAACCACAAAGTGATACCTATAGAGAACTAGAGAAATTAAAAAACAAAAGTCCAACAAACACGAGAGTTTTGAGACAACTTTAGAGGTTTATGATAGGTTGTTGAAAGAGGTTAGGTAAAAAGTATAACAATTTGACATAAATATTAAATTTTTTTTAAATGATATAATATGACTTAGTTGTGTAAAAGGAAAATAATGCCAAGAATCACCATGTCAAATATTGAAGATTATATACATTTATTTAATGATACAAATGATCAGTTCCAAAATATATCTTGGGCAGAACCGATTTTTATCGCAATGGCAAGAGCATATCAGAATGATGAAGAGATCACACTCTATATAGATAATGAGTATGTGCGCAATATGATCCTCTCAGAGTATAGAGAAAATAGGACATATAGTCCCATAGAGCAGATACAAGGCAGAACTGGATTAGAGAAAATATCTACTCATTTAACTTCGATTATGTTACAGAATTTTACTTCTCTTTCAGATACTGATCTAAAAGATTTAAGAGATTATTTACAGTATCTCTTTCTGGAACTTATGAATAATGTAGCTGATCATGCCCATTCATCAGTAGGTGGTTATGCCATGGCTCAATACTATCCTACAGGTAAGAAAATTCAATTTGTTGTAGCTGATAGAGGTGTTGCATTTTTAAAGAATATGCAACTTAATTTTACAGAGATTGACAATGAAGAAGAAGCAATAGTAAAAGCACTTGAAAAGGGAGTTACATCAACAGAACAAAAAATGTATGGACAACCTAAAAATGCAGGGTTTGGACTGTATGCTATGTTTGAGATACTAAAAATAACAGGTGGTAGATTTGTGATTATTTCAAATGATACGCTTCTCAGATATGAAAATAAAAAATTTGAAATAAAAAAATTAAGAACACCATGGAAAGGTGTTGTAGCCTCATTTGAGTTTTTTGAAGCAAATATAAATTATAAAATGGATGAATTTACAAGTAACTATTTATGGAATGTTGATGATGAAGATGAGGACTACTTTTAAGCAGACCTCTCTTTTGAGTATTTGATAACAAAATTGATAGTATTTTTAATGCCTTGAGTTTCATTTACTAATAAAATTTTACCTCTTATGTATTCAATACCAAAGGCTCTAATAAAAATTCCAAAAAATTCATCAATAAAAGATTGTGTTACTTGTTCTATGCCACCAAAGTCTAGTGTTACAGAATTTCTTTTATCAAGTTCTTTCTTCATTTTTTTTCTTATAATTTCACCTGCACCTCTTGAGCCAACAAACTCAAAATTTCCAGTTTCATTTTTAATATTTATAACCATCTTGTTGACCCTCCTTTAATATGGGATTTTTTGAAATTTTATACAAAATACAATTTAATGATAGTTAAATATATCAGAATCAGACTAAATATATCTAAATATAGTTAATAGAATTAAAATTTCTTAATAATTGTTACAAATATACAGAGTTTAAACTATACCTACTTTACTATCTCAAACCCTACATGCTTCATAGCAATGATTCCACCTTCTACATTTATAGGAGTAAATCCACTGTTTTCTAAGATGCGTGAGGCACTTACGCTTCTTCTTCCAGTTTGACAATAAACTATAATTTTTTTGTTTTTAGACTCATTTAATTTATTTAAATTTTTTTCCAATACTCCAAGCGGAATGAGTTGTGCATCTCTTATGTGGTGGCTTTTGAACTCTTCTATAGTTCTTACATCTAAAAGTGTTACATTTTCATCATTTTCCATTAATGTATATGCTTGTTTTGCATCTATGGACTCAAAATTAGCGAGTATCCAGCCTTTAGTGTATGTAAACCAAATGACTAAGCCAACCATCGATATCCAGTAAAGTATATTTGTATAATTCTTCATTATTTACTCACATAATATTTTTTATGTATTGTAGCTACTTTTTTCTGTTTCGCATTGTTACATACCCTAAACTAATTTTTTATACACAATAACTACACAATAGTTTTAAACTACTTTTGGATATATTTACACAGTATTCTGAGAATTCTCTACACTATTTTGTAAGAGAATAATTTCAACCTAAGGGATTAATATGACTCATGTAATTACAGAACATCCATATTTTGGTGTATTTGTTTTATTTGCACTGACTGCTGTAGCATTTCCAGCTACACTGTTTTTAGCAAGACTTGTCAGTAGGAAAATGGCTAAACTTGATACAGAAAAGCTTAAACTTAGTATCTATGAGTGTGGTCCAGAGGTTACAAAACAACCCAACACCATTTCAGCACAGTTCTACTTGATAGCACTTTTGTTTATCTTGTTTGATGTAGAGATTATCTTTATGTTCCCTTGGGCGATTGACTTTAAACTACTTGGTTGGTTTGGTTTTGCAGAAATGATACTATTTATATTACTACTTACGATTGGTTTCGTATATGCATGGAAGAAAGGAGCACTTGAATGGCACAGCATCAAGTAAACTACGCCAGTTCTGCTGGCTTACCGATAGCATTGACTTCGGTAGATAAACTCGTAAACTGGGGGCGTTCAAATTCACTTTGGCCTCTTACTTATGGACTCGCCTGTTGTGCGATTGAAATGATGGCATCTGGTGCATCTCGTTATGACTTTGACAGAATGGGTACTATTTTTAGAGCCTCTCCTAGACAAGCAGATGTTATGATTTTAGCAGGAACACTCTCTAAAAAGCACTCAGAGTTTGCTAGAAGACTTTATGACCAGATGACTGAGCCTAAATGGGTTATCTCTATGGGATCATGTGCAAATACAGGTGGTATGTTTAACACTTATGCAACTGTACAAGGTGTTGACCGTATCATCCCTGTAGATATTTATCTACCAGGGTGTGCACCACGTCCAGAGACTTTACAGTATGCAATGATGATGCTTCAAAAGAAGATAAGACGTGAGTCTGCAAATATGAACAATAATACAAAAAATAACTTGAGGTTAGTGTAATGAGAAAATACGTACCAAAAGACAATGTTCAAGGTAAATCATACTATACAGATAGGTTTTGGGTAGCACCACGTGTTCCTAGAGAAGAGGTAGAAGCAGATAGTCATTTTGCAGCTGTTGTAAAGGCATTGGGTAGAAAAGCAAAAGAGTCTTATGTTGAATTAGGTCAGCTTGTCATACACATTAAAGCAAGTGAAAACTTTAATGTACTTCAAATGCTTAAAGAGAAATGTGGATATACGCAGTGTTCAGAGCAGAGTGCAGTAGATTATTTGGCAAAAGATGGAGAGTTTGAACTTTTTTACCAAATGTTAAATATTACTGAAGCTAAAAGAGTAAGAGTTGTATGTCGCATTAAAGATGGTGAAGCTATAGAAAGTGTAGAGCCTCTCTTTAAGTCGGCAAACTTTGCAGAGCGTGAAATGTTTGATATGTTCGGTATCAAAGTAAATAACCATCCGTTCCTTAAACGTATCATCATGCCTGATGACTGGGAAGGACATCCTCTACTTAAAACTTATCCATTGCATGGAGATGAGTTTGCTTCATGGTATGAGGTAGATAAGATATTTGGTAAAGAGTACAGAGATGTGATAGGACCAGAAAATAGAGATCAATCAAAAATAGATAGATATGATACTAAACGTTTCTCAAGAGTAGGATATGAAGTACCATTTGATGCAAATATCTCTGAGGGCGAAACAGAAAACCCAATCGAGTATAGTGAAACTGTACTTGTGGATTATAATAAAAACTCAGCTAAGCAATTAGATGAGAGAAGATAGGGAGGACAGATGCAACAACCCAATAAATTAACCCCATTTTTTGAAAACCTCAATTTTGAGCGTGATGATAACACAATGGTTATCAACTTCGGTCCTCAACACCCATCAGCACACGGTCAGCTTAGACTAGTTCTTGAGTTGGATGGTGAGCAAGTTGTTAAAGCTTATCCAGATATCGGTTACCTGCACAGAGGTATCGAGAAGATGGCAGAAAATATGACATATAATGAGTTTTTACCAACTACAGATAGACTTGACTATATCGCGTCAACTTCCAATAACTATGCTTATGCTTTATCTGTAGAGAAACTTCTTGGTATAGAAGCACCAAGGAGAGCTCAAGTTATCAGAACTATGTTGTTAGAGCTTAACAGAATCATTTCTCATCTCTTCTTTGTAGCGACACATGCACTGGATGTTGGTGCTATGTCAGTATTTCTCTATGCTTTCCGTGAACGTGAGTTTGCGATGGACTTAATGGAAGATTACTGTGGTGCTAGACTTACTCACTCTGCAGTTCGTATCGGTGGTGTTCCTCTCGACTTGCCTGCTGGTTGGTTAGAAAATGCAGCAGTATTCTGTGACAAGATAGACAAAGAGGTAGATGAGACTTATGGAGCATTGCTAAATGAGAACCGTATTTGGAAAATGCGTCTTGAAGATGTAGGGGTTATCTCTGCTGAAAATGCACTCTCTTGGGGTTGTACAGGTCCTATGCTTAGAGGTTCTGGTGTGAACTGGGATATTAGAAAAGAGGAGCCTTATGAGCTTTATCCTGAGCTTGACTTTGACATTCCAACTTCAGATAGATGTGACTCTTATGGACGTTTCAGAATTTATATGGAAGAGATGAAGCAGTCAACAAGAATCATAAGACAGCTTATACCTATGTATAAAAAAACAGAGCCACAACTAATGGCACATGCTCCACAATACATATCTGCTCCAAAAGAGGAGATCATGACACAAAACTATGCTCTTATGCAACACTTTGTGCTTGTTACTCAAGGTATGAGACCGCCAAAAGGTGAAGTTTATGTTCCAACTGAGTCACCAAAAGGTGAACTAGGTTTCTATATTAAGTCAGAAGGTGAGCCGTATGCTTATAGACTAAAGTGTAGAGCACCAAGTTTCTTCCACACAGGATTGCTTCAAGAGCTTCTTGTTGGTACATACATAGCAGATGTTGTTACGATCATTGGTACTACCAATATCGTATTCGGCGAAGTTGATAGATAGGGAGACAGATATGAAAAGATACGATTTAAGACATTTAAAAGATGATTTTTATGACAAAATGGTTGAACTTATCGATAAAGGTATCAAAGTTGATGAAGTGGGGATCTTCCTTTTTGAAGTGGGAGATTTCTCTGCTATTCAAAAGTCTGCCGATGCAGTAAGAGCAACAGGGCATGACTTAATGAACTCATTGAAGTTCAATGAAGTTGACTGGACAGTTGTGGTTAAAAAAGTAAGTGAAGAGACAAAAAAGGAGCGTCAAGAAGCATTAGCTATCGCCCAAAAAGAAGCTGAAGAGAAAGCCAAGGCAGATGCTATCATTGCAGCTGAGAAAGAGGCAGAAAAAGCAAAAATCATTGCCCAAAAAGAAGCGGCAGCTGCTGCTGAAGCTAAAACTGCAGAAGATGAGAAGGCTTAATAGTGTCAGGTATCGTATTTTCTACTTGGAGAGATGAGTTTATCGACAACCGCGATAAATCATTTAACGAGTGGAGTGAAACTGAGTTTAAATTGCCTCAAACATATCATGGTGATACAAAATCTAAAGCATTTATAGGTTGGGATGGTGTTGCCATTTATGATGAAAATATAGATGCTGTTGAGTTAGCTTCGCAGTATGCTGCACAGTACCAAGAGTATGCAGAAGCATGTGGACGTTGTGCCCCTGGTAGATGGGGTGGTAGAATTCTATATGATTTACTCGATAAAATAGCACGTGGTGAAGGTACACATGATGACATTACTCACCTAAAAGAAGTTTCTAAAACAATGATGGTAACTTCAAAATGTGAGATTGGGAAAACTGTACCTAAGCCTATATTGGATCTTATAGAGCATTATTCAGATCAATTTGATGCTTGTATAAATGCACAACAAAAATCAAAAGATTATGCTGGAGATACCACTTATATAGCTAAAGTAACAGCACCATGTACAGATATGTGTCCCGCACATGTTGACATACCTGCATATATTGAGGGTGTAAGAGATATGGTATTTACTGAATCTCTTGCTGCTACAAGACAAACTATGCCACTTGCACATACTTGCGGACGTGTCTGTCCTCATCCATGTGAAGATGCTTGTAGGCGAATGAATCTAGATGAACCTATATCTATTATGGAACTTAAGCGTTTAGGGGCAGATTATGAAACTGATCATGACTTACCTTGGTTACACCCTGTTGAACCTAAACCACTGAGAAATGATGGGAAAAAAGTAGCCATTATTGGTGCTGGTCCTGCTGGTCTTACCGCTGCGTATTACTTGGCACTTGAAGGGATACAATCTCATATATTTGAAGAGTTACCAGTTAATGGTGGTGAGGTTGCTGTAGGGGTACCTGAGTACCGTATGCCTATTGGAAAGTATCAAAAAGATATAGACTTGGTTCTTGAACTAGAAGCAGTTAGTATTACCAATAATCATAGAGTAGATGCTGAGCGACTTAAAGAGATAGAAGCAGAGTATGATGCAACACTTCTTGGATTTGGTGCAAGACTCTCTAAAAAAGTGCGTGCAGCAAATGAAAATACCAAAATGGGTGGTTATTGGGGTGCTATAGAAATGCTTGACAAAGTGAATTTGTGGCATAAATATGACATCGGTTCGCCTGCATCAAATGAGCTTAAAGGTAAAACAGTTGTCTGTGTTGGTGGTGGATTTACCTCTATGGATGTTGTAAGATGTTCTATTCGCGAAGGGGCAAAAAAGGTCATTATGATCTATAGACGTGATGAAAAAACTATCATCCGCAATACAACTTATGAAGAGTATCATGAAGCAGTTGAAGAAGGTGTTGAGTTTATTTTTCATACGGCAATCGAAGAGATATTTGATGATGGTGAAAATATTAAAAAACTTAAAGTTAACCGATTTGAACTTGTACCAGACCCAGATGGTGGTAGAGCCAAGCTTTTAAAGATAGAAGGTGATGATTTTGAAATAGAGTGTGATTATGTCATTCCTGCTGTTTCACAAGCACTTGACCTGCAAATTATTCCTGAAGATTGGGGTATTGAACTTACAAGTTGGAATAGTATTTTAACTAATGGTAAAGACTTTATGACTTCACGTGATGGACTTTTTGCTGCTGGAGACTGTGAGTATGGACCTATGACCATTGTTAATGCTGTAGGGCAAGCAAGACGTGCAGCTTCCGTCATAAGTCGCTATATTTATGATGGTAAATGTACTTTAACTGATGATGAGATAATGGAAGATCATTTAAATAGACTTAGAGTCTATGATAAAAAAGAGAAGATAACAGGATGGATGCCTGGTATTCCTCGTGCTGTAAGCCAAAAGGTTGATGCAGATGAGCGTAAAACAAATAACAAAGAAGTTAACCTAGGCTTTACAGGTGAAGAAGCTATGTCTGAGGCTGAACGTTGTATGCGTTGTTATTATATCTCGATGGTGGCGGTGTAGTATGAGTAGTCATAATTCAATAAACAGAGGTAAGCCCATTACTGTTACTATAGATGGTAAAGTATGTGAAAGTACCTTTGGAAAGACTATTTTAGATATTGCTAGAGAGAATGATATTTATATTCCAACTATGTGTTACCTTCCTAAAGTGCAACCTATTGCATCTTGTCGTATGTGTATCGTAGATGTTGAGGGTGTAGATGGTGCTATCCTCTCATGCCAAGAGAAAGCAACTGATGGTGCAGTAATAAATACGCAAAATGATGAACTATATAAAGAGCGTCAAAATATCATGAAACTTTATAATGTAAACCACCCTTTAGAGTGTGGAGTATGTGATAAAAGTGGTGAGTGTGATCTTCAAAACAAAACAATGGAGTTTGGTCTTGAAGCACAAGCTTTTACTGCACGTGACCAACACAGACCTGTGGAGAACTGGGGACATGTATCTTATGACCCTGCACTTTGCATCATGTGTGAAAAGTGTGTAAGAGTCTCTACTGAGATTACTGGCGATGAAGCCCTGCAGCTTAAATTTGGTGGATATTCGTCAACTATTATCAATGTAAAAAAAGATAAAAACTATGCTTCACTAGGCGAAGCAGCAGCAGTTTGTCCTGTAGGTGCATTGGTAGATACAAACTTTAAATACACGACAAATGCATGGGAACTCTCCAAAATACCATCTGCCTGTCCTCATTGTGGTGCTGGTTGTCAGATGACTTATGAAGTCAAAAATGACCGTATTTACCGTGTAACTAATGCCTTTGAATTCTCAAACCTTTGTGGTGCAGGAAGATATGCATTTGATTATGCAAATGAGAATGTAACTAAAGATGAAAAAGCATTTAAAGAAGCTGTTGAAGCATTTAAGGATGCACAGAGCATTATTTTCTCTAGCCAAATCTCTAATGAAGAGGCATTGATTTTTCAAAAGATCAAAGAGCAGACAGGTGTAAAACTTGTTTCTCATGAAGCAAGAGCTTATCAGAAATTTATGAAAGCCTATAGTGCTATAACTGGAAAAAATCTTTATAATGGTTCACTTAAGGAGCTTTCTAATTCAAAAGCGATTATTGTTATGGGAACTAGGATCAATAATGACTCTCCAAGTGTAAAATATCATATCAATATGGCAAGTAAATGGCATAGAGCAAGAGTGGCTTATATGCATCCTTTAGAAGACCAAGAGATACAAAATATAGTTACTCAATTCATCAAATATGAAGTAGGAAGTGAAGAGGGTGTTTCTGCACTTTTAGTTGATACTTTACTAAAAGATATCAAGTTGCCTAAAGAGGCAAGAGATTTCTTAAATGATTTAGATATAGGTAACTTGAGTGCAGAGAGTAACATTGGAGAAGAGGAGCTTGAAGCACTTCAAAAATCACTCATAAAGAAATCAGGATTCTCTTTGGTAGTAGGGTCTGATCTCTATGCACATCCAAGAGCAGCAGAGATAGCTAAACTTCTTGCACTTCTTGAAGTGTATGCAGAGTTTAATGTTATTTGTATTCCTCCAGCAGGAAATGCTATGGGTATATCACTTATATGTAATTTAGATGATAAGACAGAGGGTAAAACAGTAGGATATAATGCTCCAGCAGACTTTACTTTGTCTGCATTAGGTGGAGGCAACTTAGATATGCCAGCTATGAATCAGCAAGAGGGAACTCTCACAACCATAGATAAACGTGTTGTTCCTATGAATGCAGCACTTTTCTTTGGTGGTTATGTTCTTAATGATATAGCAAATGCTTTAGGCTTAAATGCAGAATATACTATAGACTATACAAAAGATTTACCTAAAAACAGAGGCTTTCAAGCTATAGAATTTGATAGCCTACCTGACTATTTTGACTCTGTAGGCAATGAACATAGAGGGTATCTTTTAAAACCGATGAAAGTTTCTACAAAGGTAGTCTTTGAAGAGGTAGCCGATATGGAAGGTTTTGATGGTGCAGTGATATATAACTGTAATCCTACAGAGCAATTCTCGGCATTTACAGCGAAGTCTGAGGCATTGAAAGATGAAGCGGTACTTTTAGGTTCACAACAGTTTGCAACTGCAACTAAGTTGCAGGATACAGACCGTATCACTTTTACATTAGATGGAGTAAAATTCGATCGTGTGTTTAAGATTGATACATCTATGAAGGGAACCATAGCTCTCAATCCTACTTTTGATATGGGATTAAGTGGGGCTTTGTTATCCTCTTATAGATTTAGCAGGTTAGATTTTGAAAGGGCAGGGAAATAATATGAGTAAAATCAATATTAAAATTGATGGTAAAGAGTACGCAGTCAATGAGGGTGAGTATATCCTTAATGCAGCACGTGCAAATGACGTTTTCATTCCAGCAATTTGCTACTTGACAAGATGTTCGCCAACATTGGCGTGTCGTATTTGTCTTGTAGAAGCTGATGGAAAACAAGTATATGCTTGTAATGCAAAAGTCAAGGAAGATATGGAGATTACAGTAAACACTCCAAATATCCTTGAAGAGCGTCGTGCCATAATGGAAGTTTATGATGTCAACCACCCACTTCAGTGTGGTGTGTGCGACAAGAGTGGTGAATGTGAACTACAGAATTATACACTTGAACTGGGAGTAGATTCTCAATCATATATGATTCAAGATACTAAAAGAGAGACAGTAAACTGGTCTTCGGTACTGCATTATGATGCAGGACTTTGTATTGTATGTGAGCGTTGTACAACTGTCTGTAAAGATATGATAGGTGACGCAGCTATCACTACTGTTAAAAGAGAGGGTGAACCACTAGATAAAGCTTATAAAGATAGCATGCCTAAAGATGCTTATTCCATGTGGAATAAACTTCAAAAGTCTATCATTGCACCAAGTAATGGTACAGAGCATACAAACTGTTCTGATTGTGGTGAGTGTATCGCCGTATGTCCTGTAGGTGCATTGTCTAGTAGAGATTTTGTATATACCTCAAATGCTTGGGATCTTAAAAGAGTACCTGCTGTATCTGCTCACTCTTCAGATGGATTCCAAATTTACTATGAAGTAAAACCAACTTCTATTGAAAACAGAGATGAGAAAATCTTCCGTGTAACCAATGAATGGAACTATGTTTCGCTTGATGGTGCTGCACGTTTTGCTTATGATTTTGAAAACAGAGATGTAACAAAAGATGAGAAGGCATTTGCTAAAGCAGTAGAAGCATTTAAAAAAGCAAAAACCATTCGTTTTAACTCTGTTATTACTAATGAAGAGGCACTTATGCTTCAAACGCTAAAAGAAAATATGGGACTAAAACTCTACAACCCAGAAGTAAGAGCATTCCAGAAATTCTTAAGTTATTATCAAAAAGCTTCAGGTAATAGATTTTACACTACAGATACAGATACACTTATGAAAAAGAGTGATTTTGTTATATCTTTAGGCTCTGCACTTAGAAATGATAGCCCAGGACTCAAATATGCATTTAACAATGTGCAAAAGCTAAATAAAGGTGCGGGACTTTACTTCCACCCTGTAGCCGATACGCTTATCCCAACATTTGGTAAAAATGTAGAGTGCTTTACGCATAAAGCAGGGCTTGAAGAGGCAGCCCTTTATCTAGTATTGGATCTGTTTGCAGATAAAGATAAGCTTCCTGATGATGTTAAAGAGTATATAGAGAGTTTTAAAAGTTCTGAAACTAAGACCATTGAAGAGAAAGTAATGAAAGATGTTACTGAGATGGTTAAAGATGAAGAGACAGGTGAAGAGAAAGAAGTTACTAAAAAAGTACCTGAAATGGTAGAGAAAGAGATAACTGTTGAGAGTAATGGCTTAGTAGAACTTCTTGGTAAAGATAGTGATGCTTTTGCTGAAACATTTGAGAAGATGATGAAGAAAAAAGAGTCTTTTTCTATGATGATCGGTGAAGATTACTACTATCATGATAATGCAGAGAATCTTGCTAAACTTATAGCTTTGGTTGAGCAGACATCAGATATAAATGTAGTTATGACACCACCTAAGTCAAATGCACTGGGTGTTGCACTTATTTGTGATCTTGATGATGAAGCAGAAGGATATACTGTTGGATATAACGAAAATGGTGACTTTAAGCTTTCAGCTCTTGGAGATGGTAACCTTGATATGCCAGCAATGAACCAACAAGAAGGAACATTGACCAATATGTCCAAAAGAGTTGTTCCTACTAATGCTGCTTTAGAGTATGGTGGGTATGAGCTTAATGATATAGTTTCTCTACTAGTAGATGGAGAAAAAGAGACTATCAATTGGACAGTAAAACTTCCTACTTCAAAAGGCTATCAAGCTGTTACCTTTGATAGTTTGTCAAATGGTTACAACAATGATGGCACAGAGAACCGAGGGTATCTTCTAAAAACATCTAGTAAAAAAGTAGATATGGCTAAAGTTGAGAAGTTTGATGAGTCATCAGCACTTGAAGGTGAGATAGTTTATAGATGTAATCCTGCTAGACAATTTTCTGACTTTACAAATAAGGCACATGAAATATTTGAGCCATTTGGACTATATGCAAGTATTACGAAGGCTGAAGAGTTAGGTAAAAAAGTAGAGATAGTATTTGAGGATGGAAGTATTATTGTAGATGTAATAGCAGATGCAAAAATGGAAGGTGACATAACCAAACTTTCAGACTTTAAGTCTGCTAAAGATGTTTATGGTCTCTTTGGCAAATCTAGATACAAAATAGTAACAATGAGAAAGGTGTAATATGGAAACAACACTAGTAGAAACTTTACCACATGTCACATGGGTAGGGGTGCTTATAAAAGCAGTTCTTATCTTGGCAGTTATCTCTGCTATCGCAGGATTTGGTACTTTTATAGAGAGAAAAGTGCTTGCATTCATGCAGAGAAGATTGGGACCTATGCATGTAGGACCTTATGGATTGCTACAACTTGCAGCAGATGGTATAAAACTCTTCACTAAAGAGGATATTATTCCACAAAATGCAAATAAGTTTATCTTTATGATAGCACCGATTATTACAGCAGCAACAGCATTTATTGCTTTATCCGCTGTACCTGTTTTCCCAGACTTTACTATTCCAGATTGGATTCCATTATTGGGAGGAACATTTGTTCCATCTATAGCTGCAGATCTTAATATTGGTATTCTTTTTGTACTGGGTATGATGGCAGCAGGACTTTATGGACCTCTTTTAGCTGGTATGTCACAAGCTAATAAATGGGGTATCATAGGGGCAGCTAGAACAGCAGTACAGTTTTTGAGTTATGAAGTTGTAACTGGGCTTTCTATCTTAGCACCTATTATGCTTGTTGGGTCACTTTCCTTTGTTGATTTCAATAGCTATCAGACAGGAGGTATCGGTTCGTGGATGATATGGCAACAGCCAGTAGCCTTTGTACTCTTTCTTATAGCAGGTTTTGCAGAGACGAATAGAACACCGTTTGACCTTCTTGAGCATGAAGCAGAAGTTGTCTCTGGTTATGCAACAGAGTATTCTGGTATGAGATGGGGAATGTTCTTTATTGGTGAGTATGCCAATATGATTACAGTTTCTATTATTGCAGCAGTTGTATTTTTGGGTGGATATTCCGAAGGTACATTTGGTATGGCTATACTCTTGAAAGTTGGATTCTTCTTCTTCTTGATGTTGTGGGTAAGAGCATCTTGGCCTCATATAAGACCAGATCAGTTGATGTGGCTTTGTTGGAAAGTATTAATGCCAATTGCAATGATCAATATTTTGATCACAGCTATTGTGATGATGGTGTAAGGAGAAAGTATGGGTTTAGAACAATTTAAAAATAGAAATGTAGGAACACAAAACTACAAAGCACTTGACTTGGGTGGAACACCTACTGGTCCTTGGTGTAAGTTTAAGCGTGTAGTCAAAAGAACTTTTAAGGGTGAACTTTTTGTAGGTTTATGGGTTACACTAAGAGAGATGATAAATGCACTCTTCAGAGGTCAAATGCATACAGTAAAATATCCATTTGAAAAAATGCCTATCTCTCCAAGATACAGAGCTATCCATGATATGCTTAGACTACTTGAAAGTGGTCATTATAGATGTATAGGTTGTGGTCTTTGTGAAAAGATCTGTATCTCTAACTGTATTACAATGGATACTAGATATGACGAGAATCAACGTAAAGAAGTTACTGAATATACTATTAACTTCGGACGTTGTATTTTCTGTGGGTATTGTGCTGAAGTTTGTCCTGAACTTGCTATTGTGCATGGTCAAAGATATGAGACTGCATCTGAGCAAAGAGCAAGTTTCTCACTTTTTGAAGATATGTTGACACCTATAGATCAACTTAACTTACAACAAGAGTATGATGGATTTGGTGCAGTATCACCAAATGCTGATGCAAATATTAAAAAAACGCCATTAGCGTATTAGGAGGAGTAAAAATGTATGAAATAGTAGCCTTTTACCTATTTTCGGCTTTAACAATAGGACTTTTCCTTGTAACTGTATTTAGTAAAAATATACTCTATGCGATGACATCACTAGCGGCAGGAATGGTGCTTATCTCAGGATTTTTCTTCATCTTGGGTGCAGATTTCTTAGGTGTTGTACAGCTTGTTGTTTATGTTGGAGCAGTTATGGCTCTTTACTCATTTGCCATGATGTTCTTTGATGCAACGAGAGATATCAAAGAGAACAATACAAATCCTGCATTGGTATTTTTGCTTGGTGGTTTGAGTGCAGTAGTTTTGGTACTCATATTTGCCGCACCTATACACTCTGAGGCAATACACGCACTTTATCCTATTCATGAAGGTGTAGGTAATGCACAAGATGTAGGAATCGTACTTTTTACAAAGTATCTTGTTCCATTTGAGGTAGCAGCAGTTATGTTGCTTGTTGCAATGATTGCAGGGATTATCCTTGCAGGTAAAAAAATGGATCAGAGTCTTACTGAAAATACTAGTGCGGATGATGAAATCTTGATACAAAAGGATGCAAAATGATAGGTTTATCTCACTACCTTATCGTCTCAGCACTCATTTTTTCTATAGGATTAATGGGTGTATTGAGAAGAAGAAATCTTTTAATGCTTTTCTTCGCAACAGAAGTTATGCTTAATGCGGTCAATATCGCATTTGCAGCAATTTCACACTATTACAATGATTTGACAGGTCAAATGTTTGCATTCTTTGTTATCGCTATTGCAGCGAGTGAAGTAGCAGTTGGACTCGGTATTTTGATTGTATTATATAAAAAACATGGTAGTCTTGATCTTGATGATCTTGCGAATATGAAGGGGTAATGATGGAAACTTTAGTATATATAGCACTTTTTGCTCCGTTTGCAAGTTCATTATTTGCAGCTCTTTTTGCTATGAGCCCAAGACAAACATTTATAGGTATAGTGGCATCATTGTTACTTTTTATCTCTTTCGTTGCTTCAGCTACATTGGCATACCATATTGCTACTACAGGCAATGTAATTCATGTAACTATGATGGAGTGGATATCTGCCGGTGATTTGACAATTCCTTTTGGTTTCCTAGTAGATCAAGTATCTGTAACAATGATGACAGTAGTTACTTTGGTTTCTACTGTAGTTCACATTTACTCTATAGGATATATGGATCACGATAAGAGTTTTAACAGATTCTTTTCTTACCTTTCAGCATTTGTTTTCTCTATGATGATTTTAGTTATGTCAGATAACTTTGCTGGACTCTTTATAGGTTGGGAAGGCGTTGGTGTTTGTTCTTGGTTGCTTATTGGATTTTGGTATCACAAAGCGGATCAACCAAGAGAAGATAACCCTTCTATATCTCCATCATGGGCAGCAAATGAAGCGTTTATCGTTAACCGTATTGCTGACCTTGGAATGTTAGTTGGTATCTTTATTATTTATTGGAATGTTGGAAGCCTTCAATATGATATTGTTTTTTCAGCACTTCCTAATTTAAGTGGTTCTGTACTCAATGCGGCAGCTATAGCACTCTTTATAGGTGCTATGGGTAAATCAGCTCAATTTCCACTTCATACATGGCTTACAGATGCAATGGAAGGTCCTACACCAGTTTCTGCATTGATTCACGCAGCAACCATGGTAACAGCAGGGGTGTTCTTGGTAATTAGAGCAAACCCACTATTTGGTATGGATGAAGTTGCAGGAGTAAGTTTCTTTATTGCAGCTCTTGGTACATTCGTAGCATTTTATGCAGCATCTATGGCATTGGTTGAACGTGACTTGAAAAGAATTATTGCTTACTCTACACTTTCACAGCTAGGTTATATGTTTGCAGCTGCAGGTCTTGGTGCATACTGGATTGCACTTTTCCACCTGGCAGCACATGCATTCTTTAAAGCACTTCTATTCTTAGGTGGAGGTAATGTTATGCACGCAATGCATGATGAACTTGACATCTTTAAAATGGGTGGACTTAAAAAAGTTATGAGAGGCACATGGATTTATATGGGTATTGCTTCTATAGCACTAGCAGGTTTACCTATTTTTGCTGGTTTCTACTCTAAAGATGCCATTATTGAAACAGCATTTAACGAAGGTACATATGTTTTATGGTTTATGTTGGTATTGACTGCTGGTATGACAGCATTTTATAGCTTTAGACAAGTATTTTTATCATTCCATGGTGAAGAGCGTTATAAAGCACTTGGTTTCCACCCACATGAAATGTATAAGTTTGTATTGGTAGCGATGGCACCACTTGCGATACTTGCTATTAGTGCAGGTTGGTTCATGGGTGATTATAAAGAGTTTATTTACGGACTACTGCCTGCATATGAGATGAGTGAACATACACATCATATTGCATGGGCATTAGGATTATTGGTTGTTGTTGTTGCACTCTCTGGTATAGCTTTGGCATACTTTAGATATGCAAGAACAGGTGCAAAAGCATTTAAAAGAGATGAAGAACTAGAAAATTCATTTATCTATAAACTTTTAAAAAATCAGTATTATGTACCAAAATTATATGAAGAATTCATTACAAAACCATATGCAATGCTTTCAGAAATGATGTGGAAAGATATAGATATGAAGATAGTAGATGCAACAGTTGATGGTATTGCTAAACTTATTTATAAAAGTGGTGATGGTTCTAGGAAGATGCAAACAGGTAACCTTTCAAACTATCTAAATTGGATGGCTATTGGTGGAGTATTACTCTTGGTAATCGCAGCCTTCTCAGCGATGCTAGGTTAAGGAGTAGAGATGGACAATATTTTAAGTGTATTAGTATTTTTCCCAGCGATCGCAGGATTGTTAGGGTTTGTTGTAGATAAAGAGAGTGCGAGAGCTTATGGTATCACAGTAGCTGCCATAGAGTTCTTTCTCTCTTTATGGCTATGGTTCAGTTTCGACTCTGCAAATGCAGGAATGCAGTTTGTAGAGATGATTCCTCTGATCCCGGATTTTGGTATCTCTTACTATTTAGGTGTTGATGGTATTTCGTTGTTTATTATCATTATGGCAACACTCATGACACTTATTGGTATGATGAGTATGAGTATTACAAAAAACATCAAAAATATGATTATTACTCTTCTTTTCTTAGAGATGACAATGGTAGGTGTATTTGTGGCTCTTGATGCTATCATCTTCTACTTATTTTGGGAGCTATCACTTGTTCCGATGCTATATATTATCGGTGCTTGGGGTGGACCTCTTAGAATTTATGCATCTATTAAGTTCTTCCTATATACATTTACAGGATCACTAATAATGCTAGTAGGTATGCTTTTTGTAGCATATGTATATCATAACCTTACAGGTGTATGGAGTTTTGCTATTACAGATTGGTATGCCTTAGTATTACCAGTTGAGTATCAACTTTGGCTTTTTGCTGCATTCTTCTTTGGTTTTGCGATAAAAGTTCCAATGTTTCCATTCCATACTTGGTTGCCTTATGCACACGGTCAAGCACCAACTATTGGTTCGGTAATACTTGCGGCAGTTCTTCTTAAAATGGGTACTTATGGATTTGTGAGATTCTCTCTTCCAATGTTCCCAGATGCTTCAGTTATGATGATTACACCGATTGCTGTGATCTCTATTATTATGATCATCTATACAGCGATGGTAGCTTATGCACAAAAAGATATCAAACAAGTGATTGCTTACTCATCTGTTTCACACATGGGTATCATTATGCTTGGTATTTTTGCTATGAATGCAGAGGGTATTAGTGGTTCGGTTTTCCAAATGCTCTCACATGGTATCGTATCAGGGGCTCTATTTATGCTTGTAGGTGTTATCTATGATAGAAGACATACAAAACTCATGAGTGAGTTTGGTGGATTAGCTTCAGTAATGCCTAAGTACGCTGTGATCTTTGGTATTATGCTTATGGCAGCAGTTGGATTACCGTTGACCATAGGTTTTGTTGGAGAGTTTCTTGTACTTATTGGTTTCTATCAAGTTTCGCCTATTATGACTATTTTGGCAGGTACATCTATTATAATTGGTGCTATCTATATGCTGGCAGTATATAAACAAAGTTTCTTTGGTCCAGTTACTAATGAAGCAAACAAAACACTTAAAGATTTAGACTCAAAAGAGACATGGTCTTTAATACCATTGGTTCTTATTGTAGTTTGGTTAGGTATTTATCCTAAACCTGTATTAGAGCCTATTGACAATTCTGTAAAAGCAATGTTAGTCTTTATGAACGACAAAGCGATTACCCAAGAGGCAAAAGATATGATAAGAGTTGCAAAATCAAATAAGGAGGTGAAGTAATGTTACAACCTATTAATGTAAGTTTAGAAAGTCTTAACCTCATTACACTCGCACCAATGCTTATTGCTATTGCAGGTGCTTTGATTATTTTGGTATTGGATCTTATCAATGAGAAGTTACATAAGTCTTTGTATGTTATGTTAACACTCCTGATTCTATTTATTGATTTTGGTGCTACATTAGGACTTAATGTAAATGAACGTGGATTTTTTGATGTTATGCTTATAGATGGTATATCTATCATTTCTCAGTTAATGATAATTGTGGGGTCTATGATATTCATCCCGCTTGCACTTACTTCAAAAAGATTCCATGAGTATTCATATCCTGAATTCTTTGCACTCTTCTTATTTATGGTAGCAGGTTTCCAGTTTATGGTGACATCTGATAATCTTATCCTTATTTTTGTAGGGATAGAGACAGCATCACTCGCACTTTATACTCTCATCGCACTTCATAACAGAGCCAACTCTTATGAGGCAGCAGTAAAATACTTCACAATGGGTGCATTAGCAGCAGCATTCTATGCAATGGGTTCAGCTGTGATATATGGTTTAACAGGAAGTATTGAGCTTTATAAAGTAGCAGAAGTGCTTGCAACACGCCTAAATGAAGCAGGATTAATGATCGCCATCTTTGGTGCTTCGGTTCTATTGCTTGTAGCATTTGCGTTTAAACTCTCATTATTTCCATTCCATACGTGGGCACCGGATGTTTATGAGGGTGCATCTGCTCCATTGGCAGGATACATGTCAGTTGTACCAAAAATAGCAGCATTTGTTGTATCTATCAGAATCTTTGGTATGTATATAGACCTTGGTGTTGAATGGGTAAGAATAGCAATCTTGGTACTTGCTGTCCTTACTATGACACTTGCAAATATTATGGCATTGGTTCAAGAAGATGTTAAGCGTATGCTTGCATACTCATCTATCTCTCATGCTGGTTTTATTATGGCAGCATTGGCACTAGACACAACAGAAGGAACAACAGCAATTTTCCTTTACTATGCACTCTTTATGTTTACAAACCTTGGAGCATTCTCTATGTTGTGGATATCTCGCCATAAACAAAAAAGATTCTCTACAAGATTTGACCACCCATATGAAAAGTTTGCAGGATTCATTCATATTATGCCCGTTGGTGCAGTGATAATGGGGCTATTTATGCTTTCTCTTGCAGGAGTACCTCCATTCTCAGTATTCTGGGGTAAGATCTATGTTATGCAAGCAGCAGTAAATGCAGGCTATATATGGCTAGCTATAGTAATGGGTCTCAACTCTGCTATAGCAGCGTACTATTACCTCAAACTTATCGTTTATATGTTCCTTATGGATCCAGTAAAAGATGTAGATACAATTTACTATAACCTCTCTAAGCCACTCATGGTAGTCATTGGTTTAGCAACAGTTGCTACTATAGGAGCTATTTTCTATGTGCAACCGCTTATCTCTTATCTTTATTATATGATCTCTGCATCAGGGTATTAATCCATATTCTGTTTCGGTGTTGTCGGGAGACAACACCTTACAGTAAAATTTCCCCCAACTCCTCTACACTCCCTCTTATCACATTTTCAAACTGAGAATTATTAAATGTTTTTTGTCTTTTTGCAAGTCGTGCTGTATTGACAGTTATTTTTTCTATAAGCATCTCTTTGTCATAAATACCATCTAAATAAGCTAAAGTCTCTTTGATGCCTATGGACTTCATACAGTTAGGTTTTCGGCTGTATTTGCTCTCTAATGAGCATATCTCATCTATTAGACCATCTTCTATCATAAGCTGTGTACGCAGTGCAATTCTTTTTCTTAGCTCTTCTCTTTGTATCGCTATCTGATAAACAGGTAACTCATTGGTGATTGTTGGTTTTGGAGGGAAGAGTTTAAAATACTCAGTTGGGGTAAGTTTAGTCTCCAAATATATATGCAAAGCTTTTTCTATACGATATGGATCATTAGTTTTTATGTTTGACATATATACACTATCTAAACTGTAAAGCCAGTCATAAGTTTTTTCTAAGTCTTGTAAATGTTCTTTTGCTTCTTGTTTTGTATTTTCATTTATAGTTGGAAGTTTACTAATACCATCTATAAGCATCTTTAAGTAAAAACTTGTACCGCCAACGATTACAAGATTTTTACTATCTTGTAAACACTTTTTGTAAACTTCATGATAAAGTTTTATAAATACTGTTACATCAAAATTCTCATTAGGATAGAGATAGTCCAATCCAAAATGTTCTATACCTTCTCTCTCTTCTAGAGTTGGCTTAGCTGAAACTATATCTATCTCTTTGTAGATAGAGAGTGAATCAATAGATAGAATATAAGCATTCATCTTATGTGCCAATTTTATGGAAAGTGCTGTTTTCCCTGAAGCAGTAGAACCGATGAGGGCAAGTTGTTTGAAGTTTTGCATGTGTAATCATAGCATAACAACAAAAAAGGTAAAATACTCTTTAAGATAAATAAGGGAATAGATGAATTTATTTGACAAAAACAACCGCTTTAATATAGCGAACATAGTTACATATTTAAATGTTTCGGTAGGAATCATGGCTATTTTTTTCATTGTTAAGGGTGATTTTTTTACAGCTATTGTATTGGCATGGATAGGTGGTGCATTTGACATTATAGATGGAAAACTAGCACGCAAGTATGATCTATCAACAGAATTTGGCATACAGCTCGACTCCTTTGCAGACTTCCTCTCTTTTGTAGTAATGCCCGCATTTTTACTTTTTTATGCAGTAAAACACTATAGTGGTATATCTGGAGTAGAAGAGTTGCTTTTAGGCTTGGTATTTGTCTGGTATATCATTAATGGACTACGCAGATTGATAGAGTTTAACCTTAAAGTAGATGTTGGAGAAGTTGAAAAATACTTTGAGGGTGTACCAACACCACTAGGAGCTATACTTTTGTGGGTGCTTTATCTGCTTAATGCCTATAGCGTCATTTCAAGTGGATATGTTATTGCAATTTTAGTTCTTATCATTGCATGGTCTTTAAACAGTAAATTAAAAATCCCTCATCCATAAAGTTTAAACAGTGAATAGTTTTAAAAAAAAGTTAGCAGATTTTTCAGAATTGGTAATGTTCAAACACTCTGTATTTTCATTGCCATTTATCTTTATTGCCATGCTTGTAGCAGCACAAGGTTGGTTTGGATGGAAGTTGTTATTTCTAGGAACACTAGCAGCAGTTACCGCACGTAATTTTGCTATGGGTGTCAACCGTTATCTTGACAGGGATATTGACATACTTAACCCTCGTACAAAAAATAGACCTTCTGTAGATGGCAGAGTCTCTAATGTACAAATGTTAGGATTTATTGCTGTCAATGCATTGCTTTTTGTGGGCGTTGCATATTTTATAAATACTTTGGCATTACAACTCTCTATACCGATATTGTTTGTTTTGGGTGCATATACAGTATTTAAACGTTTCTCAGCAGCAGCACACCTTATTTTAGGGATTAGCTTGGGGCTTGCACCTATTGCAGGAGTAGTAGCAGTCAGTGGAGAGATAACAGTATGGTCACTTTATCTTGCTACTGGTGTTATGTTTTGGGTAGCAGGGTTCGATCTTCTTTACTCTCTGCAAGATATAGAATTTGATAAAGCCAATAATCTGCACTCTATTCCTTCACGATTTGGTGTAAAAAATACGATGAATATTGCAAAAATATTTCATCTCTTGGCTGTAGGATTTTGGGCTTGGTTCGTTACTGATGCTGGGCTTGGTGTTTGGGCAGAACTCTCTGTACTGTTTGCAGCTATAATGCTTGGGTATGAACATTATCTTGTCAATAAAGACTTTACAAAAATTGACAGAGCCTTTTTTACTGTAAATGGATATTTGGGCTTTGTTTTTTTACTTTTTATTATTATGGAGGTGATATAGATGGAATACATTATTTTGGCACTGGTTTTAATTTTAGCAGTTATTTTATTTTATTTGTATAGCAACAATAAAAAATTAACAGAACAGATTAAAACACTTAAAGAGGTCTTAGCTGTAAAAGATACAACTATCTCCAACCTTGAAGCTTCTCGTGTTGCAGTTAAAGATGTTATAGAAAATTTTTCAGCACATGAAGAGGTAATGCAGCTTATAGATACAGGTGAAAGCAGAGAGAATATTTCTAAAAA